>Ga0233425_10000256_pt1 | contig 140658 bp, 125 predicted proteins | sample Watercolumn_Towu_2_FD_181712 | JGI IMG/M metagenome (GOLD analysis project Ga0233425, IMG submission 181712) | Freshwater microbial communities from Lake Towuti, South Sulawesi, Indonesia - Watercolumn_Towuti2014_140_MG | ecosystem: Environmental > Aquatic > Freshwater > Lake | place...
GTGCTGGCAGCGGCCAGCGGGCTGGTGGCGTTGCTGGCCATCGCGTTTGGCGATGGCGTGCGGCGGCGCGCGCGCTTTGCCATTCCATTGCTGGTGGTCGTCACGGTGATCGTCGCGGTGGCCACGCCCGCGGATCGTCTTGCCGCGTTGCTGGCCAAGACGCGCGGCGGATCGCTGGTGTTCTACGAGGAAAGCCGTGGTGCCACGGTGGCCGTGGTGCAGCAGGGCAAGGCGTCGCAACCGTTCCGGCGGCTGTATATCCAGGGCGTTTCGAATTCGGGCGACACCATGACGTCGCTGCGCTATATGCGGTTGCAGGCGCTGCTGCCGATGATCGTGCATGACGCGACGCCGCGCTCGGCGCTGGTGATCGGGCTGGGCACCGGTATTACGGCCGGCGCACTGCTGCAGTATCCGGGCATGGAGCAGCGGGTGGTGGCCGAGCTGTTGCCGGCCGTGGTGCGCGCCGCGCCGAGCTTCCAGGGCAACTATGACGTCAGCCGCGACGCGCGCGTCGATATCCGATTGCGCGACGGCCGGCGCGAGCTGCTGCAGAGCGCGCAGCGCTACGACCTGATCACGCTGGAGCCGCCGCCGCCGTCGGCCAGCGGCGTGGTCAATCTCTACTCGCGCGAGTTCTATCAACTGGCGGCCGCGCGGCTGCAGCAGCACGGCATCGTGGCGCAATGGCTGCCGTTGCCGACGCAGAATCGTGACGACACGCGCTCGCTGGTGCGCAGTTTTCTCGACGTGTTTCCGCATGCCTCGCTCTGGACCACCGAGCTGCATGAAATGCTGCTGGTCGGCTCGATGCAGCCGCTGACGCTCGACGCGCCACGCATTGCTTCGAAATTTGCCGACGCGAAGGTATCGGCGGCGCTGCAGGCGGTAGGCATTGCCTCGCCTGCCGCCTTGCTGGCCACGTACGTCACAGACCGCGCCGGGCTGGACTGGTTTGCCGGCGATGCCGCCGCCGTTACCGACGATCGCCCGCGCATCGAGTACACGGGCTGGGTGCGCCGACAGGAATTTCCGCAGGTATTGCAGGAACTGCTCGACATGTCGTCGGACCCGCCGTTGTCCGGCGCTGATGACGCGCTATATCGGCAGATACGCGCCGAGCGCGCCACGCTCTACAGGTTCTACGCGGCGGGGCTCGACGCCTATCGCGGCGACCGCGAGCAATGGCTCCGTGACATCACCGCCGTGATGCAGGCCGCGCCAGACAATCCTTATTACAACTGGTTTACCGGGGGCCGACCGGCTCATTGACTAGGAGGCACGCCATGAGCGCGCGCGACGACATCCTGGCGCTGCAGGCGCGTATGGGCGAGTCGATCGTCGGGCAGGAACGGATGATCGAGCGGCTATTGCTCGGGCTGCTGGCGAACGGCCATCTGCTGGTAGAAGGGCTGCCCGGCCTGGCAAAGACGCGCGCCATCAAGAGCCTGGCGCGGCATCTGGATGCGCGCCTGTCGCGCGTGCAGTTCACGCCGGACCTTTTGCCTGCCGGTATCACCGGCTCCGACATCTACGTGACGGACAACGGCAAGGGCGAATTCCGCTTTCAGCCGGGGCCGCTGTTTGCCAACCTGGTGCTGGCCGACGAAGTGAACCGATCGCCAGCCAAGGTGCAGGCCGCGCTGCTCGAAGCGATGGAAGAACGCCAGATCACGGTAGGCGGCAACACGCACCGGCTTGAGCCGCTGTTTCTGGTTATGGCCACGCAGAATCCAATCGAGCAGGAAGGCACCTATCCGTTGCCAGAAGCGCAGATGGATCGCTTCCTGATGCATGTCAGCGTCGGATATCCGCAAGGCGACGCAGAAGCGCAGATCATCCGCCTGGCACGGCAGGAAGAAGCGTCCGCGTCGGCCTCGGCCGATGCATCGGGCGAACCGGGCAGGCTGTCGCCGGCGGCGATCTTCGCCGCGCGCGACGCGATTCACGGCATCGCGGTCAGCGAGCCGGTCGAGCGCTATATCGTCACGCTGGTCCAGGCCACGCGCGATGCGGGCCGCTTCGACGACGACCTGAAACGGTGGATCGAGGTCGGCGTCAGCCCGCGTGGTTCGATCGGGCTGGACAAGGTGGCGCGCGCGCTGGCGTGGCTGCGCGGCCGCGATCATGTCACGCCGGACGACGTGCAGGCCGTGGTGCACGACGTATTCCGGCATCGCCTGATCCTGTCTTACGAGGCGCACGCCGCGGCGGTTTCCGCCGATGCCGTGATTGACCGGCTGTTGCAGCGCGTGGCGGTGGCCTGACGGCCGCGCGTCGATCCCATGGCAAAGGACGCCGCCGCGCGCACACGCTCGCCGCTGGGCAGCGCCGCACCGGCCACCCAGGCCACGCCGGGCGTCAACGTTGACATGGCCGCGCTGGCGGCGCTGGAAGCCAGCGTGCGCGATTTCCACTTCCGCGCGCGCCAGCCGGTGCATAGCCTGCTGTCCGGGCGGCATGGATCGCGTGTGCATGGTCGGGGCCTGGCGTTCGAGGAACTGCGGCTATATCTGCCTGGCGACGATGTGCGCACCATGGACTGGCGTGTCACCGCGCGCACCGGCAAGCCTCACGTACGGATCTATGCCGAAGAGAAGGAACGTCCGGTGCTGCTGGTGGTGGATCAGCGCATGAACATGTTCTTCGGTAGCCGTCGTGCGATGAAATCGGTGACGGCGGCCGAAGCCGCGGCGTTGGCGGCATGGCGCGTGCTGTCCGACGGCGACCGCGTCGGCGGCGTGGTGTTTGGCGATGCGGCGCAGACCAGCGTGGCGCCGCAGCGCAGCCGCCACGGCGTGCTGCATCTGCTCGGTGAACTGGTCCGCTACAACCAGCAACTGCGGGCCGACGCGCCGGCACAGCGCGGCGCGGTGCAACTGAACACGGCGCTCCAACATGCGTTGCGTGTGGCGCATCACGACCACCTGGTTATCGTGATCAGCGATTTCGACGGTAGCGACGCACAGACGCGGCGTCTGATGCTGGCGCTGCGCCAGCGCAACGACGTGCTGTCGGTGCTGGTCTACGACCCGTTCCTGCTGGAATTGCCCGCGTCCGGCCATCTCGTCGTCAGCGATGGCGAATTGCAGGTCGAGCTTGGGTTCGGGCAGGAAGCGCTGCGACGCAATATCCGCGGCTTTGCCGACGCTCACAGCGCCGCATTGATGGACTGGCACAAGGGCATCGGCGTGCCGCTGCTACCGCTGTCGGCCGCCGAAGATACCGCGGCGCAATTGCGCCGGCTGCTGGGGCGCGCCGCGTAGGTGCGGCGAGCGGCGCGGTGGGGGGCAAACGCTAGCGCGCGCCCCGGTCATCCGCGCCATCGCATCAGTCGGCGGTGATATTGCCGGTCTGGATCACCTTTTTCCAGCGCGCAAACTCCGACGCCTGGAACGCCGTGAACTGCTCGGGCGTATTGGCCACCACCTCGAAGCCGACTTCGAGCAGCTTGGGCTTGACGCCCGGGTCGTTCATCGCCGCGACCACCGCCTGATGCAGCTTGGCCTTGATATCGGCGGGCAGCCCCTTCGGCGCGGCAAGCGCCTGCCACGAATAGACCGTGACGCCTTTGTAGCCCAGTTCTTCCATGGTCGGCACATCGGGCAGAATCGGCGAGCGCTTGCTGCTAGTGATGGCCAGCGCGCGCAGTTTGCCGGCCTTGATATGCGGCACCGCGGTGTTGATGTTCATGAAGGTGGCGTCGACCTGGCTGCCGAGCAAGTCGTTCAATGCCGGCGCGCCGCCCTTGTACGGCACATGCAGGCCAGTGGTGTTGGTCTGCTGCCAGAACAGCTCGGCCGTGAGATGGTCGCTGGTGCCGTTGCCCGCCGACGCGAACGTCATCTTGTTCGGATTGGCTTTCTCGTACGCGATCACGTCCTGCAGCGACTTGTGCGGCGAGGCGGCCGGGACGGCCAGTACGTTCGGGGCCTGCACGGCTACGCTGATGTAGTCGAAATCCTTGGTCGGATCGTAGCCGGGGTTCTTGGTCAGATGCGGACCGATCACGAACGGGCCCAGCGACGACACGAACAGCGTATAGCCATCGGCCGGCGCGCGCTTGACGGCCGCCGCGCCAATCATGCCGGCCGCGCCGGGTCGATTGTCCACCACGAAGCTGCCGCCGAAGGTCGACTGGAACTTCGCGCTGAGGATGCGCGCCACGTTATCGGTCGATCCGCCCGCCGGGAACGGCACCACCATCGTCACCGGTTTTTCCGGCCAGGCCGCATGGGCCACTGCGAGGCTGCCGCCAAGCAGCAGCGATACCAGAACTTTCTTCATCATGGTTGTCTCCTGTTATTGGGAATGTGCTGCGGTGCCGCGCCGATCACGCTGATCACGCCGATCAAGGCGCGGCAAAATCGGCTGTTTCGCGCGTCCACGCGCGCGCCTGGTCGCTGATGCTGAGCCCCAGGCCCGGCCGCGTGGGCACCTTGATGCGTCCGTTGCCGATCTCGAGCCGCTCGTTGAACAGCGGCTCGAGCCAGTCGAAATGCTCGACCCACGGCTCGCGCGGATACGCGGCAGCCAGATGCACATGCAATTCCATCGCGAAGTGGGGCGCAATCATCAGCCCGGCGTGATCGGCCAGCGCGCACACCTTCAGGAACGGCGTGATGCCGCCCACGCGCGGCGCGTCGGGCATCAGGTAGTCCGCAGCGCGATGCCGGATCAGGTCCCAGTGCTCGGCGGCGCTGGTCAGCATTTCGCCGGTGGCGATCGGCGTATCGAACTGCTGCGCCAGCGCGGCGTGGCCTTCGTGATCGTAGGCGTCGAGCGGTTCCTCGATCCACACCAGGTTGAACGACTCGAAGGTTCGGCACATCCGCTGCGCGGTAGGCCGATCCCATTGCTGATTGGCGTCGACCATGATCGGCACGGCATCGCCGAGCTTTTCACGCACGGCCGAGACGCGCTCGATGTCGATCCGGCCATCCGGCTGGCCCACCTTGAGCTTGATGCCGCCGATGCCGCGTTCCACGGATGCGGCGGCATTCACCAGCAATTGATCGAGCGGCGTATGCAGAAACCCGCCCGAGGTGTTGTAGCAGCGCACCGAATCGCGATGCGCGCCCAGCAGCTTGGCCAGCGACAGCCCGGCACGCCGGGCCTTGAGGTCCCACAGCGCGACGTCGAATGCGCCGATCGCCTGCGTCGACAACCCGCTGCGGCCCACCGAGGCGCCGGCCCAGCACAACTTGTCCCACAGCTTGGCGATATCGCTGGGGTCCTCGCCAAGCAGCGTCGGCGCGATCTCCCGGGCGTGGGCAAACTGGCCCGGGCCGCCGGCGCGCTTCGAATAACTGAATCCAAGACCCTCGTGCCCGTTGGCGGTACGGATCTCGGCGAACAGGATGGCGACCTCGGTCATCGGCTTCTGACGGCCGGTCAACACCTTGGCGTCGCTGATCGGCGTGGCCAGCGGCAGGTAACAGGAAGAAAGCCGGATCGAAGTGATGGCGTCGGCAGCGGGCAAGGCGGTCATGGAAAGCGCTTCCAGTAGAGTAGGTCCAAGACTTCAGACATCGTATGACATCGTTGTCAAAAAAAGGCCGAAAAACGGCCTGTCGGCATTGCTATAATGCGCCCCTTCATCCTTGGCGAGGCGCTACAACGCGCGTACCAAGGTGAAAGTGGGGTCCCGCGGCAATGATTGTGTATCAGCGAGACCTCCGATGAGCCGAATGCTAACGTTGTCATTTTGGCAGGTCAACCGGCAAAAACGCCGCTTGCCGTCGTGGTTTACCCGCGCTTACACCGCATCCATTTTTTTCCTTCCGATCCGCATGGCCGATTCAACGGGCACCAAATCCGTCACGCTGCACGACGTGGCGCGCGAAGCAGGCGTTTCACCGATCACCGCGTCGCGCGCGTTGAGCAATCCGGGACTTGTCTCCGCCAAGACCATTGCACGCGTGCGCCAGGCGGTGGAGGCAACCGGCTACATCCCCAATCTGCTTGCGGGCGGCCTGAAATCGCGCCGCAGCCTGACTGTGGCGGCCTTGGTGCCCAACATCGCGGTGGCGCAGTTCCTTCCCACGGTCAAGGCATTGACCGATGCGCTGGACGCGGCCGGCTATCAGTTGATCCTCGGCCAGACCGGCTATGACCACGCGCGCGAGGAAGCGCTGCTGGCAACGATGATCAGCCGTCGGCCCGACGGCATTGTGGTCACCGGCCTCGTGCATGCGCAGGCCTCGCGCGACCGCCTGCGCCGTTCGGGCATCCCGGTGGTGGAGACGTGGGATCTCAGCGATCGTCCCGTCGACATGGCCGTCGGGTTTTCGCACCTCAAGGTCGGCAGCGCGGTGGCGGGCTATTTCCTCAGCAAGGGCTGGCGGCGATTTGGCATTGCCACGGGCGACGACCAGCGTGCCGCCGTTCGCCGCGAAGGTTTTATCTCGACGCTGGGCCACGACGTACCGACGGCATGCGTGCCCGCGCCCAGCAGTCTGGCATTGGGCCGTCAGGCCTTGCGCGATCTCCTGCGGCAGGACCCGCAGATCGAGGCGATTTTCTGCAGTTCGGACCAACTGGCGCAGGGCGTGATCGAGGAGGCCAGGGCGCGCGGCCTGCGCATGCCGCAAGACATCGCGGTCTGCGGTTTCGGCGACGCCGACTTCGCCGCGCATATGTCGCCATCGCTGACCACGGTGCAGGTCGATGGCGCGCACATCGGCAAGACCGCCGCGCGCCTGCTGCTGGCGCGCTGCCGCGGGGAGCCCGCCGCCGAGGCCGTGATCGACGTGGGATTCCGGATCGTCGAGCGGGAATCGACGACATAGTCTGTCCATTGCGTGTTGCGCGCGGACCGTGGCATCGGCCGCATGTGTATTGCTGACTCCGCGAACGTCGCGATCAACGCCCCGCCGTGCGCAGAATGGCGCCGAGCTTGGACGCCGCCGTATCGATGGCCTGATCGGAAAATCCCCCAAAGCCGAGAATCAAGCCGGCCGGGCCGTTTTCTTGCGCATACAGCGGCGACACCGCGCGCAAGGCTACACCGGCCGCCACGGCATCCTTCACCACCTGCCGGTCATCGATACCGGACGCCAGCCACAGCACCAGATGCATGCCCTGGTCGGAGGGCTGCAGCCATGCCAGATGCGGCGGTACATGGCGCGCGAGCGCGTCGATCACGCACGCGCGCCGCTCCGCGTGCACGCCGCGCACGCGGCGGATATGACGATCGAGGTGGCCTTCTTCGATATACGCCGCCAGCACGTGCTGGTCGGCTGCCGGTGGATGGCGGTCCATCAGGATGCGCGCGCCAATGTAGGCGTCCACCAGCGCGTCCGGCAATACGGCATAGCCGAGCCGCAACGACGGATAAAGGATCTTGCTGAACGTGCCCAGGTAGACCACGCGGTCCGGCGCCAGCCCTTGCAGCGACGGAAACGGATGGCCGGCGTAACGCAGCTCGCTGTCGTAGTCGTCTTCCACGACCCACGCGCGATGGCGTTCGGCCCATCCCAGCAGCGCCTTGCGGCGCGCCATGCCAAGCGGCATGCCGAGTGGATACTGGTGCGATGGCGTGACAAACGCCGCGCGAGCGTGCGGGGCCAGCGCGATGCCCGCATCGACGTCGATGCCTTCCTGGTCGACCGGAACGCGGACGATGCGCTCGCGCGGTCCGGTGCTTTCCAGGATGGCGGTAATACCGCGATAGGCGGGATTTTCCACCCACACGGCATCGTCGCGACCGAGCAGCACCTGGCACGACAGGAACAGGCCCTGCTGCGTGCCGGTGGTGATCACGATCTGGCTGGCGTCGCATTGCACCGAGCGTGAGCGGCGCAGATAGTCGGCGATCGCCACGCGCAGCGGCAGCGCGCCTTGCGGGTCGCCATAGCCGGACGGCGCGGCGCTGCCGCTGGCGCGCAGCCGGTTGCCAAGCCTGCGCCAGGCGTCGTTGGGAGCCGCGGCGCCCGCCGGGACCGACACCGCGAACGGGGCCTGGGGCAGCGCGGAAAATTCGCTGGCAATGCGTGCGAAGGCGAGCGCTGCCGGAGCCAGCTCAGCCGCGTTGCGTTGGCGGCGCGGCGGTGTGGCGGCGGGCGCCAGCGTCGCGGCCACGCGCGTGCCCGCACCGGCTTGCGCCGCCAGCACGCCTTCGGCCACCAGTTGCTCGAACGCCTCGACCACCGTTCCGCGCGAGACGCCAAGTGCATCGGCCAGCGCGCGGGTAGACGGCAGCGGCTCGCCCGGTTTCATGGCGCCACGTGCCACCGCGTCGCGTATCGCGCGTACCAGTTGCACGCCAAGCGGACCGGCATCGCGCTGCAGCGATCCGATAAACGGCATTTCAGGCACCTTGGCTGTTCTTGGCATGGCGGCGCGGATGGGGGCGATGAACGGGGCGATGGACGGGGCGATGGACGGGAGGGGCGGCCCGATACTGGTCTGATGGAATGCAGCCAAACTGGCCCTACACTCTACGCCACTTTATGTCGACAATGCACTGCATCCCCTTGAGAAACACGCCGGAGCAGTCATGTACGTCCCCGCCCATTTCGATGTGTCCCGCCCAGAGACCCTGCACGCGCTGATCGCGGCGCATCCGTTCGGCACGCTGTTCACGCACGGCGCAAGCGGCCTGGACGCCAACCACATTCCGTTCGAACTCGATGCGGCACAAGGTGAACAAGGCATTCTCAAGGCGCACGTGGCGCGCGCCAATCCGGTGTGGCAGGACGTGGCCAATGGCGATGAGGTGTTGGTGGTGTTCCGCGCTGGCGATGCCTACATCTCGCCCACGTGGTACCCGAGCAAGCACGAGGCCCACAGACAGGTGCCGACCTGGAACTATCAGGTCGTGCACGCGCACGGCCGCATCACGATCCACGATGACGAGCGCTACGTGCGCGGCGTGGTGGCCCGCCTCACGCGCACGCACGAATCGACCCAGCCAGAGCCATGGAAAATGTCCGATGCGCCGGCGGATTTTATCGACCAGATGCTCAAGGCCATCGTCGGCATCGAGATCCGCATCACGCGCCTGCAAGGAAAGGCCAAGCTCGGGCAGAACAAGGAGGTGCGAGATATCCGCGGCGCCGCCAATGCACTGATGGAGCAGGGCAGCACCGAGATCGGACAGGCCATGCTGGACAGTGCGAACGCCAAGGCGGACGGCTGAGGCGTGCGATCCGGTGCGTGCGCGCGTGACGTGCCGCACACAGTCGAGTAGGGGCTGCGCCATGCGGGATGTGGGCGCTGTCGTCGACCAGGCAATATCGATAGTCAAAAGTCTTCGTTGTGTGAGGGTGCGGCGCTGGCAATACTGCGGGGCGAACTGCACTCATCACACAACAAGACATCATGGCCTCGACCGATCACAAGCCCTATCCGCCGCGTTTATCCCAAGCCAGCGGGCGCCGCGGCGCGCTCAAGCAACTGGCTTCGCTGGCAGTGGCCGGCAGCGTCGCGCCATTGCTGGCCGCGTGCTCGCGTAGCGCCGACGACAGCGCGCCGGTCGCGTCGAAAGGCGGCACGGGCGCGCCTGCGGTGATCGGCAAAGCGGGCGACAAGGTCAGCTTTCGCTATCCCGACAATCCGACTTTCGATCTCGTCTATCTGGCCGACCAGCTAGGCTACTTCGACGGGACGAACACGCGCCCCAACTACATCGGCAAGGTATCGGCGCCGCAGATCATTCCGCTGACCGGCACCGGGGAAATCGATTTCGGATCGCGCATGGTGCCGCTGGTGATCTCCGCCGTGGCGAGCGGTGCAGACATCAAGGTGGTGGCCGCCGGCAACAAGACGCTGCAGGACGCGCCGCACATGAAGTATTTCGTGCGCAAGGATGCGGGCATTCGGTCGCCAAAGGATCTGGAAGGCAAGACCATCGGCATTAACAGCTTTGGCGCCTGCGCGGAATTCGTCACCAAGACTTTCCTGCGCCAGAAGGGCGTGGACGTCAACAAGATCAATTTCGTCGTGATTCCCGATGACCAGGCCGAACAGACGCTGGTCACCGGCAATACGGACCTGGCGATCATCCATGCGCCATTTTCCGGCCGTGCAGACCATGCCGATAAACTGACGCGCCTGTGGAGCGACTTCGATCTCGATGGTGGGCTGGGCGGCATGCAGCCGTACAGCGTGCACGGCAAGTTCATGCGCGAGCATCCCGAAGCGGTACGCGATGTGGTCAACGCGCTGGCCAGGGCTGCCAACTGGGTGAACGCCAATCCCGAGGAGGCGCGCAAGCTGGTGTCCAAGCGCATCAACCTGCAGCTCGAATATGTCGACCGCTATGCGTACGTCGATAACCTCGTGGTGACGGAGCCGCCGATCCAGTACTACATCGATGTGCTCGAGGCCGAAGGCAAGCTGCCGAAGGGCAAGGTGGCCGCGCGCGACATCTACACCAACGAGTTCAATCCGTTTGCCCAGGCCCCGGGCGTTGCGCGGGCCGCCAAAGCGTAGGGCGGCCGGGCATGAGCGACAAGATCGTGGCGCGCGGCGTGCGGATGGACTACGCGGTGCGCAATGAAGCGGGGCGCCCCGATTCGGTGGCGGTGCTGCGCGATTTCGACCTCGATATCCGCGAGGGCGAATTCATTTCCATCCTGGGCCCTTCGGGCTGCGGAAAATCGACATTTCTGAGCATTCTGGCCGGCCTGACGCAACGAACTGGCGGCGAGATTGCAATCGACGGCACACCGCTGCGCGGCATCAACCTGGCGCAGGGCGTGGTGTTCCAGGGCTATGCCTTGTTCCCGTGGCGCACGGTGTTGCAGAACATTGAGGTCGGCCTGGAGATTCGTGGTGTGTCGCGAGTCAAACGCCGCGCTGTCGCCGAAGAGTATCTCGATCTGGTAGGTCTGACTGGCTTCGGTCAGCGCTATCCGCACGAGATCTCCGGCGGCATGAAACAGCGCGTGGCGATTGCGCGATCGCTCGCGTATCAGCCCGATGTGTTGCTGATGGACGAACCGTTTGCCGCGCTCGATGCGCAGACGCGCGAGATCCTGCAGGGCGAGCTCTTGCGCATCTGGGAGCAGCGGCGCAAGACCATCGTCTTCATCACGCACAGCCTCGACGAAGCCATTTTCCTGTCGGACCGCATTGCCGTGATGACCAAGCGGCCGGGCACCGTCAAGCAGATCATCGAGGTGCCTTTGCCACGCCCACGCGCCGCAGAAGTCCGCAATTCGGAGGCGTTCGTGCGTCTGCGCCAGCAGGCGTGGGACATCCTCAAGGACGAAGTGCAGTTCGCGAACCCGGCCGCCGTGCCGCGCCCGCTCGGCGCCACGGCCAATCCCGGCGAACGTGTCCAGGCCGAACGGACAATCGCGAAGGTGGCGACATGAGCCGCGCATCGTTGTCTCGCCTTGGCGATCGCGCGCTCGGCCTGTTTGGCATCGCCGCGTTCCTGCTGCTGTGGGAACTGGTGCCGCGGTTTGGCATCGTCAGCGACGCGTATCTCAGCCCGCCATCGCAGATCATTGTCACGATCTGGGATCTGATCACCAGCGGTGCGCTATTCAAACACCTGCTGGCGAGCCTGCAGCGTTCGCTGTATGGCCTGCTGTCGGCCATCGCGTTGGGCGTGACGCTTGGCCTGCTGATGGGCTGGTTCTCGCGCTTCGAGGCCATCGTCGATCCGATCCTGCAGCTATTCCGGCAAACCTCGGCATTTGCGCTGTTTCCGGTATTCATCCTGTTTTTGGGCATTGGCGAGACATCTAAGGTCGCCATCATTTTCTGGGCGTCGTTCTGGCCGGTGCTGCTAAGTACCATCAGCGGCGTCAAGCAGGTGGATCGGCTGCTGATCGATTCCGCGCGCTCGATGGGTGCCAACCGGTTGTTCGTGTTTCGCAAGGTGGTGCTGCCGGCGGCATCGCCATCGATCTTCACCGGCGTGCGTCTGGCCGGCACCTACTGCATCACGGCGCTGGTCGCGGCGGAGATGATCGGCGCGCATTCGGGGCTCGGTTTCCTCACGCTCAACTCGCAGGAGGTGTTCCAGATACCCACGATGTATGCGGGCATCCTGCTGCTGGCATTGCTGGGGCTGGCACTGAACTACGTGCTGGCGCTGGTCGAGGCGCGGCTCACGCGCTGGCGCAAGGGCCTGACGCTCAATGGCTGAGCGCGGACGTTTGCGGTGGAGCGGCGCCGGCCTGGCGTCGATGGTAGTCGGCGCGGCAATCTTCGCGGCGGTCGCCGCCGCCTATGGCACTGCGCGGCCGATCGCGAAGGGGCGTCTGCTCGACGCGGTGGTGACGCGCGGCACGCTGGTGGTGGGCGTGCGCGAGTACGCACGTCCGGCCCCGCCCAAGGCGCCGACGTTGCCGGCGCCGGATCACTTCGATGTGGCGATGGCGCGCTTTATGGCGCAGCGGCTCGGCGTCGATCTGCGCGTGGTGGGACTGCCGGGTGAGCCCGGATCGCGCGCCTGGCAAGCAGCGCAGCGCGACGTCGACGTCGTTCTGGCGGGCGCTGCCGATGCGCACGACGGGATGGTGGCGGTGCCGTCGGCCTACGCGGTCGGCCCGGGAAGATTGCTGGTGCAGCGCGGCAGCACTGTCCAGCGCGCCGAGGACCTGCGCGCGCAAGCGGTTTGCGTCGCGCAAGGGAGTCCCTACGTCACGCATCTGGTGCGGACGCTCGGCGCCAAAGTGCGCGTTTATGGCTCGTCGATTCGCGCGGCCAGCCGATTTCTTGCCGGCGAATGTCAGGCGTTGGCCGATGACAGCGAGGTGCTTCAGCGTTTGCTGACGCTGCAGGAGTGGCGTTTCTATCGGCCGTTGCAGGACGTCGTGCCTGCCGACGAGCAGCGCGCCCAGATCGCGATGCGTATCGACGATGCGCAATCCGCAGCATGGCTGGCGCAGGCGGTGCGCGAGTGGCGACGCGACGGCGCGCTGGCACGTGCGCGCGAACAGCGCGCAGGCGATGTCGCCTTCGAGGCGAGCCAGTTGCAGGACGGCTTGGTCTGTCATTCGTGAAACCGACGCTGAAATCGCCGCACGGCGCACCTAGCGCGGCGGATCCTGCTGCGCTTCGCTTGAAGTGGGCCGTGCGGCGGACTGGGTGACACCGTGTGTCGATCCCGTCGACGCAGCACGCCGCCCGAATACGCGCTGCATTACTGTTGCCCATGCAAACGGGCGTGGATCGGCCAGCATGCTCATTGCTCGCGCATAGTCGAGCGTCAGCCCGGGTGTCCACGCCATGGTGGTCGCGCGCTTGCGCAGATGAGAGGCCACCCACAATTCCGGCGTCAACAGCAGGCGGCACAGCGGCCACCAGCCATCAAGACGCGCCCAGACGCGGCTGGCGGCACCTTCCAGCGCCGCATCGAGCGCGCGCGCCACGGTGCTTGAGCAATTGCGGTGCGTGAGGTTGTAGGTGGTGTCCTGGCGATAGCGTTCCCAGAACGCCTGCAGACGGCCAGGGTCGTAGTTGCGAATGCGCACGCGCACCGTCGACGGGCACCACGCCTTCGATTCGGCCGGATAGTCGGGCTGGAAGACGCCGGGCACGTCGTTCTCTTGCGTGGCGCGCAGCAGTCGCGTGAAGTCGTCGGGCGATCGATCGATCTCCACTGCCGGATAGAGGCTGATATAGATCCCTTCGGGCGATTCGAGCGCGGCGTGCCCCGTCGATATCACCCCATCGCGATCCACCGCGGCGATATAGCGATCGATGATCGGCTGGCGCCGTGCTTCCGATTTTGCCGAGCCAACCGGCGTCCAGACGTGAACGGTCAGCGCGCGTTCGTCGGCCGTGGCCGGCCCGTCCCATGTGATGGGTCCGCGCCGCGCACCTGAACGCGACGTTGGGGCCATCGCGCCATTCGCAGCGGACGCCTGCGCGGCGGGGACGCCCTCATGCGTTGCGCCGCGCATGGCATCGTCCGGATTGCGCGCCAGCCGCCGCACGCGCGATGCCAGCAAGAGCATGTTCCAGCCGCCGAAGATCAGGCCAAGCCCGACGCAATACGGCACCGTGCCCACATAGTGGGTGGGATAGGGCTGGATAAAGAAAATCGCCAGCAGGATTTCGACAAGGCCGCCCGCCATGGCAAGCCGCCAGGTGCGATAGCGCACCACGCGCGCCGACGCCACCTGCAGCAGGCCGTCGGCCAGAAAGAGCACGCCGAAGATCAGCGACAGGATCATGTGCCCGTGGTGGTGCCCCGCCAATACCAGCGAGGCCGACACGGTAAAGGCCAGGCCCTTTACATAGCGCAGCGTGCGCTGCCCGCCCATGCCGGTCGACGCCACGGTCAGCGTGGCCAGGCCTTCCAGCAGCAACAGCCACGCAAATGGCTCGATCGGAAAATCGAGCCGGCCATCGAGCGCATCGACAAACAACGCAACGCCGACCACGAGGCTGATCGTGCCGGCCCAGGCCAGCGTTTTCCAGCGCGAGCGCAGGTAGTCAACGCCCAGCAGCAACATCAGCAAGCGAACCATCGGCGGTCTCCGGCATGGTGCATGGGGTGCAGCAGCCGGATTCTACCGTCGTAACGCCTGCCGATGACATCACACCGCGGCCGGCGCGTCTTTCAAGTAGCGTGGCGCAGGCGTGTTGCGCGACAGCTCGCTGGCCATCGCCTGGCGTGCGGCCTCGTAGACGTTCCAGCGTTCCACCGCGTGCAGCGCGGGGATCGTGATCAGTTCGCCCTGGTCGAAACCCACCAACGCCGCATCGACCATGTCGTTGGCATCCATCACGATCGACTTGTCCAGGTGTTCGATTGGCAGGCCGGCCGTTTCCCAGAAGTCGGTTGCCGTTGCGCCCGGTAGCACGGCCTGCACGCGCACACCTTTGGCTCCAAGCTCGTGATGCAGCGACTGGCTGAAAGCCGTCACGAACGCCTTGCTGCCGCCATACACGCCATTCAGCACTTCCGGTGCGATGCCGACGACCGAGGAAATGTTGATGACGGTGCCCCGACCGCGCGCGACGAAGCCCGGCACGGCCGCGTAGGTCAGGCGCGTCAGCGCGGTGACGTTCAGCTCGATCATTTGCGTCATGCGCTCCACATCGCTGTCCAGCAGCGGGGTATGCGTGCCGATACCGGCGTTGTTGACAAGCAGCGTGATGCTGGCATCGCTGCGCAATTTCTGCTCCACATCGAGCAGGGCGGCGCGATCATTCAGATCGGCGGGGAACACTTCCACCGCGCGGCCCGTGTCGTCCGAGATCCGGCGCGCCAGCGCTTCGAGCTTGTCGCGATTGCGCGCCACCAGCACAAGGTCGTAGCCGCGCCGCGCCAGGCGGTCGGCGTAGATCGCGCCGATGCCCGTTGATGCGCCCGTAATCAGCGCCGTGCCGCGTTCCGCCGCGATGGGATGTTGAGTCGTCATGATGGTTCTCCAGGTTCGGTTTTCGATGCCGAGGCCCGGCATCCGTGTGAAGCATGGTAGGCCGGTCCACCAATGACCGAAATGACGTATATAGTCACATTTCAGGACATCGAAAAAATTGGAGCCGAAACATGCACCGCGTGGGATTTCTCTTGATGGATGGCTTCCAGGTGATGGCGCTGGCCGCGCAAAGCGTGTTCGAGTACGCCAATATGGTGGTTGGGCAGCCGTTTTACCGGATCGACAATTTCTCGATGGATGGCGGGCAAACGGGTTCGTCGCTGGGCATGCGCGTCGACACGCGCGCCGCCAGCCTACGCAGCGCAGTCGATACCTGGGTCGTGGCGGGAGTTGCCGATCCGCTGGCGGACCCGACGCCCGAAGCGATGCTGCGCTTCATCCGCAAGGCCGCGCCGCGCGCGCGGCGTGTGGCGTCGATCTGCACGGGTGCGTTCGTGCTGGCGGAATCGCAATTGCTCGACGGCCGCCGCGCTACGACGCACTGGGCCTATGCCCGCGAAATGCAGCGCCGGCATCCCGATATCCATGTAGAGGACGACCGCATCTACATTGTCGACGGGCCGATCTGGACCTCCGCGGGAATGACCGCGGGACTCGATCTGACGTTGGCGATGGTAGAAAAAGACCTGGGCGCCGATATCGCGCGGTCGGTGGCGCACAAGCTGGTCATGCACCAGCGTCGCTCAGGCGGCCAATCGCAGCATTCGGAGTTGCTCGATCTGGCGCCGAAATCGGATCGGATTCAGCGCGCGCTCGACTATGCGCGCAAGCACCTGCATCGCGCGCTTACGGTGGAGGATCTGGCCGAAGCCGTGCATTTGAGTCCGCGCCAGTTTAGCCGCGTGTTCTCCGCGGAAACCGGACAGTCGCCAGCCAAGGCCATCGAAGGTCTGCGTCTGGAAGCCGCGCGGCTGATGATCGAACAAAGCCGGCATTCGTTCGATGTGGTGGCGAAGGAGACCGGCTTTCGCGACCGGCGTCATCTGCGCGAAGCGTTTATGCGCGGCTTTGGCCTGCCACCGCAGGCGGTGCGGCGCGAGGCGCGCGCGTAGTTGCGTGGGAGTGAGGGTGGGGTCGGGGTGGCGCTCAGCCCCAGTGCCGCACGCGCCCGGTGTCGACGTGGATGAAGTTGTCCGACGCGTAGAAGCCTACGCCGCCGGCTTGCAGCGATTGCGCGGCGTCGCGCAGATCCGCCAGGGGCACGCCGGGCAGGCGGATATCGATCGCCATGCCGTCCATATGCAGGCTGCGCTTGGCCACGCCGCCGCCGCGCGTGCGGCGCAGGCGGTCGTTGGTGGCGGGGCAGCGATAGCCGGAAATCACCTGGAACGGCGCGTCGCTGCCGACTTCGCGGCGCAGCGCGAACAGCAGCCCAAACAGTTGCGGATCGATCTGCCCCACGGTGCCGGAGTAATGGTCGCGCAGGAAATGGTTGAGCGTGCGCTGTGCCTGCGGTAGCACCTGGTCGCCTATCGCATAGACCAGCGAGACGCTCTCGCCCGTGTGCGTGTGATCGAACGCCAGCGAACGGGCGTCAGTCGGCAGCGCCGCCTGCGCGCTGCGCGCTGACAGTCCGGCAAATGCGGCGACACCGGCGCCCAGCGCGATGCCGCCAGTGCGATGCAAAAAACGGCGACGCGGTGAGGAATCGATTTGAGGCATGGAGATTTTTACAACGGTAGCGGCATTCAGGAAGGCCGGGTGGCAGGCTTGCTAAACGTGCGCTGCCGCAGCGCCTGGTCCAGCAATTTGTCCTGACCATAAATGTCCGGCACGAAGTATACCCGGCCATCGGCACGCGCAATGGCGGTGCCATAAGCCAGCACCACCGGAACCGGCTCCCGCAGCGCCACGGTTTTCGACTTGCCGGCCGTCATTGCCTCACGGATACGCGTCTCGGTCCATTCGGGCATCCCCTGCATGGCGAACTGAGCCAGCGCCACCGGCGCTTCCACGCGGATGCAGCCGTGGCTGAAGTCGCGGCGGCCGCGGCTGAACAGTTGCGGCGCCGGCGTGTGGTGCAGGTAGATGGCCTGGTTGTTGGGGAACACGAACTTGATGTCGCCCAGCGCATTGAGCGGCCCGGGCCGCTGGCGGATGCGCGCCTGTCCGTGCAGCACGGCGTCGATATTGGCCTGGTTCAGCGCCGCGCTGGCCTGGTTGCCGAAGACGAATTCGAAGCCCTGGCGCGAGAAGTACGACGGGTCGCGTTGCGCATGCGGAATGACCTCGCGGCGCGCGATCGAACTCGGCACGTTCCAGTACGGGCTGAATTCGATATAGCGCATGTCCTCCTTGAATAGCGGCGTGCGCGTATCGAGCGCCTTGCCGACTATCACCTTCATTTCAAGCTGGATGTCGAGTTTTCCGTCCTGGTAGTCATAGGCGCGCAGCATGAACTCGGGCACATTCACCACGATCATGCGCGGCCCTCCGGTCAGCGGCGTCCAGCGCAGGCGCTCCATGGTCAGTGCGATCTGCCGCACGCGCGCGGCCGGCGACACATTGAGCTGCGCCAGCGTGCCGACGCCGATCACGCCGTCGGCGTCCAGCGCATGACGCGTCTGGAACGACTTGACTGCGCTAACCAGCGCGCCTTCGTAGTGCTGCGGCAGTTTCGTGCCTGGCGGCAGGTCGCCCAGCGCTTCCAGGCGCTGCGCCAGTTGTGCCAGGCCGGCATAGGGCTGGCCTGCAGTGAGCTTGTCGCCGGGCGGTGTCGGCAACGGGCGATCCCAATAAGGCAGCGCGCTCAGGGTGCGATAGCGCGCCAGCGCGTCGCGCAGCGTGCCGTACAGCGCGAATGACGGTGCGGCGTCGCGCAGCGCTTCGGCCAGCCGGTTGGCCGCCAGGGCGTCGCGCAGGTAGCGGCCGGCATCGAACGATGCGTTGGCGTCGATCGTCGAAAAATTGGCGCCGACCTTGCGCGGATCGACGCGCCCCTTGTGTAGATCCGCAAGATAGCGCGAGACCGATGCAGTCAGCGTGCCATCGAGACGCTGCACTGCGTCGGCGGGCAGCGCGGGGGCGTCGATGGCGTGCTTGAGCGTGCGTTGCAGGCCGTCCGCATCGTAGTCGCGCGGCTCCAGGCCCTCGGTGCCGGCATTGGCGAGCGTCTTGACAGCAGCCTGTGCGGCCTGCGTCGGCCGCCCGTCGACAAACCACAGCGGCGCGGGCTCCTGCGCCAGTGCACTGGTGGCTGCGCAGCACAGCCATACGGCGCCCAGACGCGCGAAACGGGACACAAACGAGGGAAGGGCGCGAGCATGCGCGGTGGTAGCGTTTGGCTTCGATGCAACGATCATTGGACGGGGGTGAAAGCGTTTCTCCGGAGCCTATGCTATCCGATCCTTCCGAGGCGCCCTGTTTCAGGGCGTCTATTCGGCGCATTGCGCGAAAAGCCCGCCACCGCCCGGACGCCTACCCGAACGCGTCCTCCATCTGCCGGGCGCGCTTGATGCTGTCGCCGTGCAGATAGAGCGATGTGGTCGATACGGACGCGTGCCGCAGGTTGTCGCGCACGGTGGTCAGTTCCGCGCCACGCGCCAGCGCGTGCGTGGCATGCGTGTGGCGCAGCCAGTGCGGGCTGGCCTTGCGCAGTTTTTCCGCGGTGGCGGGACGTTCCGCTTCCAGCAGGTCTGCCGCGGTCCCGAAAAAGCGCTTGATCACCATCCATAACCGCGCGCCGGTGATCCCGCCGCTTTCTTCCGGGCCAAGGCTGCCGACGATCGGCAGGTCCGGATTCCAGTGCGCGCGCGTCACCGGCAGACCACGCTCGACCAGATACCGATCCAGCGCATTGCGCGCCATCGGCGGCAGTGCAACCCTGCCTGCCTTGGCGCCCTTGCCGACCAGCGCGAGCCAATGATCGCCATGCACGTCGGTTTCGATATTACGTAGCGTGGCGCCCACCAGTTCGCTGGCGCGCAGCCCCGTGGCGTAGGTAAAGTCGAGAATGAAGCGCAGGCGTTGCGCGGCCGGGGCCTCCCAGCCGTATGACCATTCGAGTCCATCCGCGATGCTGCGCGTAATCATCCATTCGCCTTCGGAAAACGCGTGCGAGATGTCCAGCGCCGCCGTCTTGCTGCCGCCGCGCACCTTCAGGCCGGCAAACGGATTGGCCAGTACGTAGCGCTGCTGCACCAGCCAGCGGAACAGCGCACCCAGCACCTGCAGCGCGTAGGCCGCCGAGCGCGGCGACAACGCATCGGTAAACGGTTTCCAGTCGGCGGCGCTGCGCGGTCGTGCGGGCCCGACCCAGCGCTCGCGCGGGGCGGGCTGGCGCAGGAAATTCCGATAGGCGGTGGCGTCCTCGGTGGTCAGCGACGACAGCGGCCGGCCGCGCTCGATGATGGCCCACAGCATCAGCCGCTCGGCTTCCTTGCGATAGGCGCGTTGCGTGGCGGGCGATTCATGCAGCCCGAGCCACGCCTGCACCGCGGCATAGTCGTTGTCGGCATTGAGCGAACAGGTCTCGCGCGGCGCGCGGAACTGGCCGAGCGATCCATCGACTTCATGCGCAAGCCGGCCCATCTGCTCCCACGGGACGATCACGCCGCGCGGCTCCGTGGCGATCAGCGCGCGGGCGCGGGCCGTCAGTTCGGGGTGCGCGGCAAAGAACGCTTCGATGCGGCGCGCGCCATTGACGCCAAGACCGGGAATGGTTGCCCACCATTGCCGGCGGCGCGGTATCCGCACGGTGAGATCGGCCAGCGTATGGATATCCTGCGCGCGCAGCGCCGCTACTGCCGACGGCGCCAGCCACATGCCGATGTCGTCGGCAATCGCCGGCGCAGGCGGCGGCAGGGCGCGCAGCGTCTCGATGGCCTGATCGGCCGATCTGCCCAACTGCGCGCGTTCGGCGGCGGGAAATTCGAACAACGCGGCCAGATCCTCGCGCAAACGGTAGCGCGCGTAGGCGGCCAGACGCCGGCGAATCGCTCCCAGGATCCCGCGCGACGATTGCCCGTGCGAGCGGTCGCCATCGAGGTATTGCGCAACCGCCGCCCGCGTGGACAGGCCCGCATGCCAGGCGCGCAGCGCCGCCAGCGACGCGGCATCGGGAAACTTCAGGGGATCGAGGGACGAGCCATTTTTCATGGCGGGAAGTTTAGCATCGTACGAAACCCATTGCGATAAGAAAAGTTATCGCAATAGCATCGACATAAAGCAAATCCGGCAGGGTCGATTCGCAATGTCATACGTTCAGGGCGCCGAGCCGATCGCGCCGGTAGCCAGCGCCAGCGACGCGGCGGCGGCCAGGGCGCCGCTATAAGCATCGACCGACGCATTGCGGGCCAGCAGCAGTTGGTTCTGCGCCAGATTGGCTTCGGTTACGCTTCCCACGCCCTTGCTGTAGGCGGCGAACGCGGCGTCGTAGGTGACCTGCGCCGCATCGGCCAGTGCGCGCGCGGCGTCGTAGGCGGCCAGGCTCGATTCCAGCGCGCTCTGGCTGACCACGACCTGACGCACGGATTCCTGTTTGGCGCGGGCCAGGCGCGCCGACGCGCTGTCGACATCGTTGCGCGCCTGCGCGAGCACCGCGGATCGCATGCCGCCGTCGTAGATCGGCACGGTCACGCCCAAAAATACGCTGTTGCCGTAGCGATAGCCGTTGAGGTTCACGGTGGGCGGTTGCTGACCGATCGGCGGAATGGCGGTGATCGCCGATCCGCCGGACGCATATGACGCAAATGCCGACATGAACACCTTTGGCATAAACGCCGCCTCGGCCGCCTTCACCTTCGCCTGGCTGGCGCGTTCCAGCGCATAGGCGCCCAGCACGTCCGGCCGCTGCGCAATCGCGGATTCGACGATCTCTTCGACGGAAGTGCGCAAGGCGGGCGACAGCGAGCGCACCGGCATTTCCGCGATGCGCGGCTTCGAAAGCGGTGAAATCCCGATGGCTGTGACCAGTGCCAGATAGGCGTCGGTCTCCGCGCCTTGGGCCTGCACCATCGCCAGATTGGTTTGCGCACGGTTCTGCGTGGCCTGCGCCACTTCCACCACGGTGCCGATGCCGCGCTGGTAACGCGCCTTGGCCGCCGCCAGCACCGCATCGGCATTGGTCATCGCGCTCTGCACGGTGCCCGAGCGCGAACGCGCGGCCTGATAGCGATAGAACGCCACGCTGACCTCGTGAATGATGCGCTGGTGCATCGCGGTAAACGCAATGTTGGCGGCCACCGTCGCCTGTTCAGCCGCTTCGACGATGCCCGCGCGCTCGCCGAAATCGAACAGCAGCCACTGCAGCGACAACACCGATACCGCGCCGTGATGCGACGTGTCCACGGCCGCCTGTCCCAGTGCCGTCGGCGTGGAGAGATGCCCGTTCTGATACCCGCCCATGGCGGCCGCCGAGATTTGCGGCAGATAGCTGCTGCGCGCGATGCCGGCAGCCAGCGCAGCGTTGCGCGCGTCGTTCCAGGCGATGCGTGTCAGCGGATTCGACGATTCCGCCAGATCGATCAGCTCTGCCAATGTGTAGGCGTGCGATGGATCGAGCGCAGCCGGCGCAGCGATGGTGGCCAGCGCACGATTGGCGGGCAGCGTGTAGTCCGACGGCCGATCGGATGGGGCGGGCTTGCTGGCCGCTCCCGCGACGATTTCGCCGGATGCGGTGGTGGGCGGCTGCCACGGCCGCTCCGATCGCGGTGGCGCAAGATCCAGCGCGGAAGTGGCGCAGCCTGCCATCGACAGCGCGGCGGCCAGTGCGGCGAGCGCCGGCGGGATCCGCCACGCGTGCGATGTTTCGGTGAGCGGTGCGAGCGTGGCGGGTGCCGACAGGTGGCCGGTATCGAAGAGCTGCGGTTCAGTTGTGCGCATGAGAACTGGAAGAAGCGGTGCGAGCCATCCCGTCGGCCAGACGTCGATCGATCGTCGTCAGCCAGGCGTTGCGCATCTGCGCGTCCGAATCGGCATGCGGCGCCGGATCGGATGCGGCGTTAGTGATGATGGATTCGGATGCGGGTTGGGTCAGGCGTGTGCGGTCGGCGTCGGTCACCGACCGCACGCGCGCGGCCAGCGCCGGATCGCCGGGGAATCGCTCCGCCAGCAGAAAAAGCGGCGCTGCGATGGCGTCGAGCGTGCGCAGGCGTTGCCGCCGGTCGTCGACCCACGCGGCCGACGGACCGACCGATTTCGGTTCATAGCGGGCCAGTTGCAGGTCCTCCCCGAGCTGGCCGCGCAGTGCGAGCGCGCTGGCCGCGTGCAAGCGCCGCGCCTGGGTCTGGCGGGCATTGACCCATTGCAGCAACTGTTCGCTCAGCGCCGCCCACGCGGCGTCGATACGTGCAGCGATACTGACCGGCCAGATGCGCGTGAATACCAGGTACACCACCAGATTGCCGATCACGATGCCGATCACGCGGTCGCGCGCGATGGTCAGGTCGAAGCCCGGGCCCGCCCCCTGGATCACGCAGAGATAAAAGGCAAAGGCAATCTGAAAGCCCGCGTAAGCAATGCGCGGCGACCCCTGGCCGACCCACGCGGACGCCCACGTCCCCACGAAAACCAGCGCCAGCAGGCCGCCCACGGACGACAGCGAAGGCACCACATACACGATCGCAGCGATACCGAGGATCGCGCCGACCAGGCAACCGGCCAGCCGCAGAGCGAGCTTTTCCACCGTTTCCGCCGCAGTGCCCAGCGACACCAGATAGCAGGTGATAAAGCACGTGTGAATGCCCGGCCAGTTCAGTTGCTGATACAGCAGATAGCAGAACATCGCCGCGCCGGTGGTCTTCAGCGCGTAGTGCACGTGCGCGCGATTGGAAAAGATGTCGGCATCGAGAAAGCCACCGCGCTTGGCCGGCGCCGCTTCGGTCGCGGGCGATGCCGATGCGGCATCCGGCTCCGCATAGCGCACGATCGCGCCGCGCAGGGCGTGGACGGCGGATTGCTGCGCGATGGTCAACGCCGCGGGATCGGGCAGCGACAGCGCGATGTCGACGGGATAGCCGCCGGCATCGAGCATCGCGGCCATGTCGTCAAGCGTCTGCGCCATCGGTGCCGTGAACGATGCGGGTGGCCGCGCCTCGGACTGGCCGCGCATAGCGTCGACGGCCAGAAGAATGGCGGTGGTCGAGGCCGCGGCTTGCCTGAGCGCGGCAAGGTCGGCCGCGTTGGCGTTGCCCTCGATCCGGGCCAGCGTTAGCCATCCCGCGACGGGTTGAACGCCATCGCGCAGCCTGGCATCGAGTGTGGCGCCGTGGGCATCGAAATCGCGCAGGCATTGCGCGGCCACGCGCAGGCACTGGGCCAGCCGGTCGCACGCCAGCCGGCGCGGCGCGGCACCGATCAGCAGGTTGATCACAATGTTGGCGCCGATCGGAATCGCGACCATCAGCCAGGCATAGAGCAGCGCGCGCGTGGCCAGTTCACCGCCGGGCACCATGCCCAGTTCGTCGAGTGCAAAGCCGACGATCATCGCGATGATCGCGCCAATCGGTCGCAGCTTGCTGGCCGACGTCAGAAACAGCAGGGCGGTCGAAACCACCGCCATGCAGGCCACGCGCAACATCGGATTGTCGACGCTGAAGTCGGCCAGCAGCGTCAAGAGGCCGATCACGATGCTGACCAGCACCAGCGCGGCCGCGCTCATCACGATGCTGCTGGTGCGGTCCGCGCGGTTGATGAAGAAGATCACGTAGGCCGAGATCGCGGCCTCCGGCGTGCCGTACATCGCCGTGATGAGGACAGTCAGCGTACTGGCGGCAGCAATGCGTGTGGTGGCGGCGGCGCGCCCCGGAAATGGCGCCAGCAGGCGCGCCAGCCACGGCGCTCGCCAGCCGCCGCGATCGGCCGCATCTGGCAGGGGCGCGTCAGCCGCAGGACGCGCCATGCCGGATCTCCACGGTTGCACTGGCGCCGACCCTGACAAGGTTTTCCGGCGGCGACGCCAGCTTGATGCGCACCGGAAAACGCCGCGCCACGCGCACCCAGTTGACCGATGGCTGCACATACGGAAGCGCGCGCGGCAGATTGATCCGGTCGGTGTCGGTGATGCCGACACCGATTCCTTCCACGGTGCCGCGCAATGCCTGCCGCCGGTCGATCATGGAATAGACCGTGGCGCAATCGCCGGGCGCGATATCGGCCAATTGGGTTTCGCGGAAATTGGCCACCGCAAACCATTCGCCGGTATGCACGAGCACGAACAAGGACTGGTTGGGTAACACCACCTCGCCGGACAACACCGTTAATCCGCTGACGCGGCCGTCGTGCGGTGCGCGCACCACGGTGTCGTCGAGGGCGCGCTGCGCAATCGCCAGCGCAGCCTCGCGCGCGTGCACGGTGGCGATCGCGCCTTCCTCGCTGCCCACCGCCTGCGCCGTGGCCGCACCTTGTACATGCGCCTGCTTTAGCGAAACGGCGGCATCGCGCTTGGCCACCTCGGCCTGATCGAGCTGCTGGCGGGGCACGTAGCCGTCGGCGGCAAGCGGACGCAGGCGTTCGACGGTGCGCGCGGTCAGCGCGTAGTTCTGCTCGGCGCGCGTGGTCTGTTCCGATGCCACCGACGCGGTGGCGCGTTCACTGTTGATGGCGCGACGCCGTGTGCCAAGCGTGGCCTGCGCCAGTTCCAGATCGGCCTGCGCCTGCGCGACGGCCAACCGGTAGGGCACCGGATCGATTTCGAACAGCACGTCGCCCTTCGACACCGATTGGTTTTCGGTGACATGAATGCGCGCGATGCGTCCCCCCACGGGAGACGCCACGTGCACCATGTCCGCATCGAGCGAAGCATCGTCCGACGCCGGGTAGCGCACCGTGCGATGCCATGCAAACCACGACAGCACTATCGCCAGCGCGACGATAATCAGTGCGATCAGATAACCGCGTTTTGGCGCGCGGCCAGTGCCTGCCATTTTCATAGGATGTGTCCCGTACCGATCAACCACACGATTTCAGCGATCATCAGGCCAATCGCGGTATTCACCAGCAGTTGCAGGCGGACGATTTGCGCCCAGCCCGTCGCGACGAAGATTCGCCACGAGATGACGGCGCCAACAATGCCGACCAGCGCGCTGAGCAGCCAGAGCGGAAAATACGCGCCAAACAGTCCAAACGCCGGAGCGCCGGCGCAGCCACCAAGCAGTGGGACCCACGCAACGAGGGCAAGCAGGCGTGCCATGAATAGAAGACAAAAAGGGGGTGACGCAATATAACAGCGGGTATTCCGCCTTGTCCAAGCCACAAAGTGAATTTAGAGTAACGGCTTGATCGCCAGGGATAAAAGGTGCAATCGATGCGCAAGGAAATTCAGGTCGCAGACATCGAGCTCGGCAGCCCGCTGAAGTCGGCGCTGGTCGACGAACTGGGTTTTCCGGTGGCTGACGTTGGCACCGTGTTCAGGTCCGCCGAAGAGCGCGCGCTCGTACTGCGGGGCGGACGCTGTTTCTGGGCCGACGACATGGCGCCGCTGCGTGCCGACGAGCCAAGCTCGGCGTGGCACGATCGATATGGTCTGCTGGTTGGCACGCTATTGCATGTCAAGCGTCCCGGCGACGCCAGCCGCGCCGCGGTCAGCCGGCTGATCGGTTTCAACCAGAGCGCCGCCTTTATCGGCTGGCCCGCGCTGGCCGGCGCGCCAGTCGATGTCGACGATGGCGAGACCGTGCTGTTCCGCGGCTTTTCTGGCACCAGCATCCACAGCTTTTCCGCGCGTGTCGAGGCCACCTCGCGCACGCCGTTTCCATACTGGATGCTCGGCGACATCCAACATCTGGAGGCGCGCGAAATGCGCGGCAGCATCCGTGTGCCGGTGCGGCTGATTGGCACACTGTGTTCGACCGAGCAAGGCGCGCCGCCGCAGACCGTGTTGGTCACAGATCTGAGCATGGGCGGCGCTTCGGTTTCGCTCGCGTCGAGCGACCTTGCCACGCCGGGGCAGGCAGTGCGACTGGAATTCACGCTGCGCGCCGCGGGGCTCAAGACGAAGTTCTCTGTGGAGGGCCTGACGCGCGAGGACCCCGACGCCGACGCGAGCGAATCGTTTCACCATGTCGGCGTGGCATTCGACGCCTACGGGGAGCGCGAATCGCTGCTGCTGCATTCGTTCATCCACGAGCAACTGCTGGAAAGCGCAACCATGCGCCCCGGCGTCAAGCCGCTGCCGATCTAGCGCGAACAAGGAGCAGAGATGAAAAAGGGATACTGGGTGGCGTCCGTCGATGTGGCCAACGCCGCCGGCTATCAGGGATATATCACCGCGAACAAGGCTGTGTTCGACAAGTACGGCGCCCGGTTTTTGGTGCGCAACGGCGAAAAGACCGTGGTCGAAGGCACGCCGCGCTCGCGCATCGTGGTCATCGAATTCGAAAGCTACGCCCGCGCGCTCGAATGCTATCGCTCGCCGGAGTACCAGGCGTTGGTGGCGCTGCGCGCGCCGCACTCGCAGGCCGATATCGTCGTGATCGAAGGTTACGAGGACGTGTAGATAATTCGCGCCGGCGACGCGCATGCCCGTCATTGCTACATTGGCAGCCTCGTGTGGCATGGCGGCCGGGCGACGGGGCGTTGCTGGATTGCATGCCGGCACGGCACGGGTCGACGTCGGCGCGCTTGGCATGATCGATGCTGGGGTTCGATGATCCGCATGAATCGTCGAAAGGAGTCAGCTCATGGCCGAGCGCAAATCCACCCTGACCGATCACCTCTACGGCGGTCACAGCGGCGTGCGCGACGATCAGCGTGAGGTGCCCGCGGAGCAGTCCGACGAGGCGCTGCGTGCGATCAAGCCCGCCAGCCACGACAACATTCCCAATACACCCTACGTGCCGTCGGGCGGCAACGAGCCGGCCGGCGTCGAGCGCTACGGCATGTATGGCGTGGCACCCGGATCGGCGCCGCCCAAACCCGCCACCACGTCCGATACTCGGCCGCTGCCCGGGCCCGCGTCGTTGGGCCAGTACGACAACACCGATATGGACCCCGTTGCGCCGCTGAGCGCCGTGCAGCAGCGCGAAGTGCTGGACGAGAAGCTTGCCGTCATCGTCGATCCGCGCGTGGTCCGGGCGGAATTTGCGGACGACACATGCACCCTGCACGGGACGGTCCGCGACGAGCTAACGCGCGAGCACGTGGCGCAGGTTGCCAGCGAATGCCTGCCGGGACTGAAGATTGCCAACAGGCTGACCGTGGCGTGAGCGTGGCGCGCTGTGTGTCGATGAAGTAAGCAGCTAATGCATCGGTGCCGATGCTGGCAAGCGTTACAAGCGTGCGTAACCGCTGCCAAGCTGGGATGCGCTGACGTCATTTTGGACGCGCCAAAGTATCGCGTTGCGCGCGTGCGCATCATGGAACGACGCTTGTGTGACAGTGGCCGAGTCCCCTTGTGCTTCCGCCCAGGCCGGGGTGGCTTCTACGCAGAATGGAGGAAAAAATGACGAAGACCACAACGACGGCAGCAGTGATTGCACTGGTATTGGCGACGCTCGGAGGCTGTACGGCAGCCGGCAGCGGAACCGGCTCTGGCTCAGGCTCGGTCGCGGGTTCCGGCAGCGTGACGCCGACCGACTCGCGTTCCAGCAGTGGCCGCTACGGCGCTGCGCCGAGCGGCAGCAGCGGAAGCGCAAGCGGCAGCACCAGCGGCAGCGGTGCTGCAACCAGCAGCGGCGGTATGCCTAGGCAATCTCTCGCAAAGAAGCAGCGGGCCCGTAGTGGCCCGCTTTTCTTTTGCGCGCGCGTCAATCGAGCTGCTTGCAGTAGAACGTCGATGCCGCGCACGGTTACTTCGGTGGTCATCGGCATCTTCTGAATCGAAAGGGGCAGTGGTTGCGATGCGTCGCGTGAAAGCCGCGGCGATAGGACCATCGACAGCGCGCCAGGCATTCTGTATCCGTCTCAAGGTGCCTGGTTGTCGATGCCCGCGCCTTTCAACCGCTTCAGAAACCAGCGGCCCGCGGGGCCGGGCGGCGTGTCCTTCCGATACACCGCAAACATGGCAATTGGCGGCGTATGTGGCTGGAAGGCCTCGATTTGCAGCCGCACGAGCGCGCCCGCGTCGAGGTCGGCCTGGACCATCGCCATCGGCATATGACCCCACCCGAATCCGGCGCGCAGGAACGCATGCTTGGCGCCAAGGTCGGCGAGCCGCCAGATCTGTGGCGAAAACACGCCGAAGGTTGCGCCTTCGGTCAGTGTCGTGCGGTCGGTGAGCACCAGTTGGACGTGGTCCACCAGATCGCGCGCGCGAATGATGCCCGTGTGCGATGCCAGCGCGTGCGACGGCGCGGCCACGGTGACCATTGGCACATCGAGCAGTTTTTCTGCATCGAGGAGATCTGGCACTGACGGCATTGATCCGCTGATGCCGAGCCGGCACGCCTGCGCCAGCACCGGTTGCATCACGGCGCCAAGCGCCTCCACGTAGAGCCGCAGCGGCGTGTGCGGAAATTCGCTGCGGAATGCGCCGACGGCGTCGGTCAGCGAAGCCATCGGGTACATGACGTCCACCACCACCGACAGCTCCGGCTCGAGCCCATCGGCAATCGCCCGCGCCCGCGATTTGAAGCCGTCCATCCCGCCTACCACCAGCCGCGCCTGCGCCAGCAGCGCAGCCCCTTGCTCGGTCAACCGGGGATAGCGGCCGCTGCGATCGAATAGCTGCACCTCGATCTGGCCCTCCAGATTGGCCAGCGTATGACTGACCACGGACTGCGCACGACGCAGCTTGCGCCCGGCCGCGGAAAAACTGCCCTCATCGGCCGCAGCGATGAAGGTGCGGAGCTGGTCTAGCGAGACGGCATCGAGCATATATCTATCCGATAGATGGATAGCATCGAGAAATATAGTCTTCCTGGATACATGTCAAGCCCCTACGATTTGCCCATCCACTCTTTGAAAAGGATGAACGACATGAAACCGAACCTGAACGCCAACCCGCATGCAAACCTGAACGCCAACCTGAACGCCGGCATTAGCGCCCGTTTCGACGGCCGCACGGTCGTGCCGGCCGTCGGCCGCATCCTGATGGCCGCAATTTTCCTCGTCAGCGGCGTCGGCAAGCTGGCGGCCCCGGCCGCCACCATGGGCTACATCGCGTCGGAGGGCTTGCCGGCGCCGGCGCTGGGGCTGACCGGCGCACTGATACTGGAGCTGGCGGGCGCCGCGTTGCTGGCGGCGGGCTACCAGACGCGCCTGGTGGCGCTGCTGCTGGCGGGCTACGCGGTGGTGACCGCGCTGATCTTCCACCACGCGCTGGGCGATCAGAACCAGATGTTCCATTTCCTGAAAAACCTGGCGATGGCGGGCGGCCTGCTGCAGGTGGTGGCGTTTGGCGCCGGCGCGTTCAGCCTCGATAACCGTCGCACGCCGGCCCGCCCGTTGGCTGCATAACCGTTGCCCGGTACAGGAGAACAGATCATGAGCATCGCCACCGAACTCTTGCAGCAACACCTGCAATGGCTGGTCGACGCGCCCACGCAATGGGAGACGCTGATCGCCGACGACATCGTGTGGGACCTGCCTTACGCGCCGAGCCTGGGCCATCCGTTGCAGCTCGACGGCCGCGACGCAGTATTGCGGCATGCGAACTGGTTTGCCGGCGCAGTCAAGGACTTCCGCTTTTTCGACCCGGTGATCATCGCCACCGACGACCCCCTGTGCGCCGTTGCGCGTGTGCGGGCCGAGGGCCTGATTTCCGCCACCGGCCGCGCCTACCGGCAAGAGTACGTCGTCTTCCTTACCGCCCGTGACGGCAGGATCGCGCACCTGCGCGAGTATTTCGATCCCGTGCAGGCCGCGCTTGCACTCGATGCGCCCGTGGTGGGCGTGTCATCCCGGAGCATCTGATGAAAGCCATCCGTGTTGCTGCTTATGGCAGCCCAGACGCCATGACGCTGACAGAACTGGACGATCCGGTTCCCGGCGATAACGAAGTGCTGATCGATGTCGCCGCCGCGTCGGTGAACCCGATCGACTGGAAAATCGTCAGCGGTGCGATGAAGGCGTTCATACCGCTGCCGCTGCCGTTCACGCCGGGCGTGGATGCCGCGGGCACCGTCATCGCGGTGGGGCGCAACGTGACCACGCTGGCGCCGGGCGACGAGGTGATGGGCTTTATCGGCATCGTTGGCGCCTATGCCACGCAGGCCGTGGTCGACGCGGCGCGGCTGGCGCGCATACCGGCGTCGATGCGTTTCCAGCAGGCGGCGGCGATCCCCGCGGCGTCGCTGACGGCCTGGCAGGCGCTACACGAGCACGGCGCTCTGCAGGCTGGCCAATCGGTCCTGATCCACGCGGCGGCAGGCGGGGTCGGCAGCGTGGCCGTGCAACTGGCCAGGCTGGCCGGCGCGCGGGTGACAGGCACCGCATCGGCCGGCAACCGGGACTACGTGCTGGGCCTTGGTGCCACAGAGGTGATCGACTATGCGGCGGAAGATTTCGCGGTGCGCACGACGGCCTTCGATCTGGTGCTCGATCTCGTGGGCGGCGCTACGCAGGACCGTTCATGGTCGGTGCTGAAGCCGGATGGAATCCTGGTGTCCACGGTCAGCAAGCCGGATCCGGCGCGCGGCCGCGATGTGGGCGCCCGCGGCGTCAACTTCGCCACCCGCGCCGACGGACCGCTGCTCGCATCGCTGGCCGCGCTGTATGGTTCGGGCGACCTGCGCACCCATATCCACGCCACCTATCCGCTGGCGCGGGCCGCACAGGCGCTGACCACCAACATGGCCGGACATGTACGGGGAAAGCTGGTCATCGACATGAAATAGCCGGCAGGAAGCGCGTGTGCCGTCAGGTGGTGGTCAGCATCCTGACCTTCACCTTGCGGCCCTTCACCTTGCCCTCGTTGAGCCGCTTGACGGCCTCGCGGCCGATGGCGCGGTCCACGGCGATATAGGTCGACATCTCCATCACGCTGATCTTGCCAACCTGTTCCTTCGTGAAACCGGCCTCGCCGGTCAGCGCGCCGAGGATGTCGCCGGGCCGGATCTTTTCCTTGCGGCCGCCCAGCATCTGCAGCGTCACCATTGGCGGCAGCAGGCGCCCGCCGCCAGCCGGCGTCAGTTCTGTCAGCGGATGCCATTCAAATTCGCCGCCCTGATGCTGTTCGATATTGCCCACGCGGCCCATTTCGTCGAGGCTGACCAGGCTGAAGGCCCAGCCCGCCTCGCCGGCGCGACCGGTACGGCCGATCCGGTGGACATGCACCTCGGGATCGGGCGTCACGTCGACGTTGATCACCGCCTCCAGTTGCGCGATGTCGAGGCCGCGCGCGGCCACGTCGGTAGCCACCAGCACCGAGCAGCTGCGATTGGCAAACTGCACCAGCACCTGATCGCGATCGCGCTGATCGAGGTCGCCGTGCAACGCCAGCGCGGCGTACCCCTGCGCGTGCAGCAGATCGGCCAGATCGCGGCAACGCGCCTTGGTATTGCAGAAGGCCAGCGTGGTGGCCGGGCGGAAATGATCGAGCAGCAGGCCGACGGCCGTGAGGCGCTCGCTTTCCTGCACTTCATAGAAGCGTTGCGTGATGGTGCCGGCGTCGTGCGCCTGCTCCACCTTCACGGTCTTCGGCTGGCGCAGGAAGCGCTGCGCCAGCTTGTCGATCGCGGCCGGATAGGTGGCCGAAAACAGCAGCGTCTGGCGCTCCTTCGGCGCGTGGCTGGCGATGAACGAGATGTCGTCATGGAAACCCATGTCGAGCATGCGGTCGGCCTCGTCGAGCACCAGCGTGGTGATGTGGTTGATGTCGAGGCTGCCGCGGTCCAGGTGATCAATGATGCGACCCGGCGTGCCGACCACGACGTGCGCGCCATGCACCAGGCTTTCCACCTGCGGACGAATTGGCGAGCCGCCGCTCAGCGTCAGCACCTTGACGTTGTCTTCGGCGCGGGCCAGACGGCGGATTTCCTGTGTGACCTGATCGGCAAGCTCGCGAGTGGGGCACAGCACCAGCGCCTGGACGTCGAACATGCGCGGATCCAGCCGGTGCAGCAGCGACAGCGCAAACGCGGCGGTCTTGCCGCTGCCGGTGCGGGCCTGGGCGATCAGATCGTGGCCGGCCAGCGCCAGCGGCAGGCTGGCGGCCTGGATCGGCGTCATGGCGTCGTAGCCAAGCTGGACGAGGGTGGCCTGCATCGCCGCGGACAGCGGCAGCGTGGCAAATGAGGTGGGGGCGGAAGAGGTCATGCCGGATTATAGATGCGCGGCCGCGGCGCGCCCGCTTTCTGCCCGCCAAAGGCCGCGCGGCGCCCACGCTCCGGCATGGCGCCGCGAATCGGCACGGCGCATGGCGCCGCACCGCGCGATGGATCGGGACACGCGCGGTACGTGTCCCGTCGGCGCATGCGCGCGTCGCTTACATGCGATAGCGCAGGGTGGCCATCACGCTGCGCGGAGCGCCCGGCAGGTTCAGATTGGGGCTGGAGCCGTGGCCCGAAACGATGTACCCCTGGTTGAACACGTTGTAGAGGTTCAACTGCGCCTCGAACGATCCGCGCCGATACCAGGCGACCATGTCCGCCGTGACGTAGCCCGGCAACGTCACGGTGTTGGCCGGATCGGCCTGTCGCGCGCCCACCAGGTTCAGCCCGCCGCCCAGCCCGAAGCCATGGCCGAGCTCTTTGGTGAGCCACAGGTTGCCCGAATGGCGCGGCGTCAGCGTGGCCTGCTTGCCCTGCAGCGCCGGCGTCGACTGCGTCACCACCGCATCGAGATAGGCGTAGCCGGCCAGCATGCGCCAGCCGCCGCCAAGCTCTGCCGCGCCGCTCAGTTCGAGGCCGTCGGTGCGCTGCTCGCCGATCGGAATCAGCGCCGTGCCGGTGGCGTTGGCGACCTTGATGTTGGTCCGTTCGATCCGGAACAGCGATACCGTCGTGGTGGCCTTGCCGTCGAGAAAATCGTACTTCGCACCGACTTCGGTGTTACGCGTGGTCTCCGGCGCCAGCTGCGCGTTGTTGGCCGCCAGCGAGAACGCCTCGCCCGATGGCTGGAACGAGCGGCTCCACGACAGGTAGTAGGACTGCTGCTTCGACGGCTGCCACACCAGGCCCGCGCGCGGGCTCCAGGCATTGTCAGTGCGCGCCAGGTTGGGCTGGCCCGGCAGGCGCTGGATGGTTTCCTGTTCGAAGCGGTCGTACCGCACGCCGAGCAGGGCTTTCCACTGTTCGGAAAACTGGATCATGTCCTGGGTGTAGAGGCCCAGCGTCTTGAACACGCCCAGATTGCTGGTGGCCGGCGTGCCGCCGACCAGACGCGGCAGGACCGGCAGCACCGGATTGAACAGATCGACCGACGCCACGTTGGCGCGCGAATAGTTGACCAGATCCTTGTTCTGCTGACCCACTTCCACGCCGTACAGCAGTTCGTGCTTCATGCCGAAGAACTCGGCCTTTTGCGTCAGGTCGGTCTGGTTGAACCAGCCGTGCTCCTCGCGGTAGACGTTGCTGTGCGTCAGCGACGCGCGCAGCGTGCTTTCGTTGACCGATCCCACCAGCGTGTTGTTGCGGTCAAGCGAGTAGTGGTAGTAGCGCGTCGCATTGCGGATCGACCACTGATCGTTGAAACGATGGTTCACGGTGGCGGTGCCCGAGTAAACGCGGGTCTGGGTGTAGTCGGCGTCGCGCGCGTTTGCCGCGCCGTAGTAGGTAGAGGGATCGACCGCCACGGGCCGGCCGCGATAGGCCGGGATGCCGAAGTCCGTGACGCGGCGGTCTTCCAGCCAGTCGGCCTGTAGCAGGACGGTGGTCTGCGGCGCCAGGCGCAGTTCCAGCGACGGCGCCACGGCCGTCCGGTTCAGGAACTGCTGCGAGCGATAGCTGTTGGCCTCCTCATGGGCGGCGGTGATGCGGAACGCCGCCGCGCCGTCGCCGAAGGTCCGGCCCACGTCGCCCTCTACACGCCGGTCGGCCCACATGCCATAGCTCAGCGCGAAGTCGGTCACGTCGATGCCCGGCTTTTTCGTGACGCGATTGATCAGGCCGCCCGACGAGCCGCGCCCGTACAGCACGGCAGCAGGGCCCTTGATGACCTCGATGCGGTCGACGTTGGAGAGATCGCGAAAATACAAGGCGTCATCGCGGATACCGTCGACGAACTGGTCGGCAATGGCGCTGAAGCCGCGGATCGAGACCTGGTCGCGCTGGCCGTCGCCGGAGGAAAAGCTGACGCCCGGCACGTTCTTCAGCGCGTCCTGCACCGAGGTGGCGTGCTGGTCCTGCATGACCTGCGCGGTCACGACGTTGACGGTTTGCGGAACGTCGCGCAGCGGCGCCTCGGTCTTGGTGGCGCTGACCGTGGTGGAGGGTTTGTATCCGCTGCCGAGATCCCGGTTGCCGTCCGCCGTCACCGTCACCGGCGGCAGGGCGGAGGAATCGGTGCCCGTAGTCTGGGCGTGTGCCATCTGCAGAAGTAGCGCCGGACCCACTGCAACACTGGCGCGCACATATTTTTTGTGTAGATAACGGCTCATATCCCTGTTGTAATTCGTTGTAATTTTTAGAAATGAGAGCGATTATCATTTGCGATGTGATTCGGCGTCAATAGTGACGGCGACTTTTGGTGGTGTGCGGTGGCCGGGCGGCCCTGGCCTATGGTGCGAGGCGGGCACTGAGCTGATCGTGCGTGCGCTGCCGAATAAAAAGGCCCGGCATTGCGCCGGGCCGTCAGTGCTACCCTCGTTTGCAACCGGTCCGGGACCGTCCATTGCGCCGAGGCTCAATCGGCCTGGATGCCGAACTCCTTTACCAGCCTGGCATAGCGCGCGTAGTCGGCGGCGATCAGCTTTTGCAGTACGGCCGGCTCGCCGCCCACGGGCGTGACCGCGATGGTGGCCATGCGCGCCACCACGTCCGGCTGCTTGAGGATCTCGTTCACATGGCCGTTGAGCATGCGCACGATTTCAGGCGGCAGATTCTTCGGCCCCAGCAGGGCCTGCCACGCGCCGATTTCCACATCCTTGTAGCCCAGCTCGGCCAGCGTCGGCACGTTGGGCGCGAACGGCGAGCGCCGCGCGTCGGCCACGGCCAGCGGCACCAGCGTGCCGTTGCCGACGTATTGCGCCACCGCGCTGTAGGTGACATAGGTCATCGGCACCTGACCGCCCAGCACGTCGACGATGGCCGGTGCGGTGCCGCGGTACGGCACCTGCGCGATCTTCACGTTGGCCGACTTGTTGAACAGTTCGCCCATGATGTGCATCGGCGATCCATTGCCGGGCGTTGCGTACGTTTCCAGCTTGCCCGCCTTGGCGCGTGCCACGAGGTCGCTCATCCGGGAGATGCCGCTGTTCTTGTTGACGACCACGAATAGCGACTGGGTGCCAAGCTGGGCGATCGGCGTGAGATCGTTGAGCACATCGTAGCTGGCGCCAGTGCCGGCCTTGAGCACCAGCGGCGCGATCGATACCGTGTTGGGCGCCAGCAGCAGCGTATAGCCGTCGGCGGCAGCGCGGGCCACGTAGGCGCTGCCGATGGTGCCGGCCGCGCCGGTGCGGTTTTCCACCACGACGGACTGCTTCAGGCGCGCCGCCAGCTTTTCGGCCATCAGCCGCGCCAGCACGTCGGTGTCGCCGCCAGCGGGATAGGCCACCACGATCGTGATCGGCTTGCTTGGATAGTTGCCCTGGGCCATCGTCGGGGCCGTGCTTAAAAGCGCGGCGACGCCAACTGCGGCGCCGATCGCACCCAGGACGATGCGACGGAAAACGTTCGGTTGCATAACGGTCTCACCCTTAGAAAACATGCTTGATGCCGACCATGGCGCCGATCTGCTGGCCGCCAGGTTTCGGGTTTGCCCCGGCCTGTGCACCGCTGACCGACATCGCCAGCGTGCCGTCATTGTTGATGTAGCCGGCGGTTGCGTACACGGCCGTGCGCTTGCTGAAGTTGTACATGCCGCGGATCGCGTACAGCATCGCCTTGTTGTCGCTGTTCTGGTAGTTCAGGTAATAAACCTGGCCGGCCAGCGTGAAGGCGGGCGTGATGTCATAGGCCGCACCGATGTAGTAGAGCTCGGACAGCGGCGTGGTGCTGCCCTGGTTTTCGCGGCGGATCACGCCGGCGCCGATCTTGGTGCGATTCAGCAGCACATAGCCGGCCAGCGATGCGCGGTCGTCGCGCAGGCTGCTGCTGGTCAGGCCGCCAAACGCACCTGGGCCGCCGCGCTGCGAGTCATACGCGGCCGTGATGCCCCACCATTTCTGGTCCCAGCCGATCATCGCGGACCATTCGCGGCACTGGCTCTTGTTGGCGGGGTTTTCGCCTGCGCAGTTGGTGCCCGATGGGCTGGGCCCGGCGTTCGTGCCGTCGCGGCCAAAACTGTAGGTGGCGCCCAGCGTCAGGCCGCCGAACGTGCCCTTGTAGGCGATGGCGTTGTCGGCGCGCGTGTTCGGCAGGTAGCTGTCCAGCGATCCCGAGCCGAAGGCGTTCGGCCCCAGGATGTCCGGGTCGAGCGTGGCCCAGAACAGCATCGTGTATTGGCGGCCAAACGAGATCTGGCCCCACTGGTTCGACTGCAGCCCGACCAGCGCCTGGCGGCCAAACAGCCGGCCGCCCTGGTTGGCATTGCCGGAATCGGGTGCGAACCCGCCTTCGAGCACGAACACGCTCTTCAGGCCGTTGCCCAGGTCTTCCGTTCCACGCAGACCCCAGCGCGAAGGCACGGTGCCGGTCAGCGTGTTCATGCGGACCACACTGTTGCCCGCCGCGCCGACGTTGTTCACGAATTCCACGCCCGTATCCACCACGCCATACATCGTGACGGACTGGGCGGTGGCCAGCAGGGGCGCGGCTGCAAGCAGGCCTGCCGCGTACTTTGCGATCTTCATCTACCGTTTCCTTCTCTAGTCTTGGGGGCTTGTCGTGGACGTTTCCGTCGGCAACGGAGGCTGCCGTTTCGTTCTGTGTTTCATTAGTAAAACAGTGAACTACATAGGAAACGTTGAGCGGAATATAGGCACGGCGTGAAAAGGCGTAGATAGGGGCGAACCCTAGGACGCCGCCCCTGTGTCCGCGCTGCGACGCTGCGGCACCACCCGTTTGGGGGAATGCCAGCGATGCGGTGCCGGTGCCGGCGTGGTGCGTCAGGCACTGCCGTGGCGCGCGGCGCGCTGCCGCATTGGCCGGGTTTGAGCGTGAGCGCCAGACGCTGCGCGGATCGGCCGGTTGCAGGCGTCTGCCCCGCCTTGGCGCGAGCGTCGGCAACACCTCGCACCGTCATCGGGCGCCGTCCGGAAGCCCTGATTTTTCTCCCTGTTTACCCTGATCCCACGAATCGGACGACTGCGCCTATAGTCGAGAAGTTTTATTTGCAAACACGTATTTCATATATGGAACAAACTGAGTCCAATTCTGCACCCGACCGGGCGGTTGACCTGCTGGCCGCGCTGGACAGCCATTTCGCGGAACGCCTGGTGATGACGGGAAGCGACGGCGCGCGCGTCGCTTGCCGCATCGGAGGGACGCGCGGCCCGGTGATCGTCTTGCTGCACGGCATCAGTTCCGGTGCGGCGTCATGGCTGCCTTGCGCGAGCCTGCTGGCCGGGCATGCGCGCGTGATCGCCTGGGATGCGCCCGGCTATGGACAGTCGACACCGCTGCCGATGCCGGCCCCGACCGCGCGCGACTATGCGATGCGATTGGCGGCGATGCTCGATGCGCTCCAGGTGCGGCCCGATCTGATCGTTGGCCATTCGCTCGGTGCGTTGATGGCGGCCGGGTATGCCGCGCACGCGCCGGCCGCGATGCAACCAGGGCGGTTCCTGCTGCTCAGTCCGGCGCTCGGTTACGGCGCGCCGGGCAAGGAGGACACCGCGCGCGAAGTGGCGCGCCAGCGCATCGTCGCGCTGGAGACACAAGGTGTGGAAGGGCTGGCGCAGCGCGGCCCGACGCGTCTGCTAAGTCCGGCCGCCACGGCCGACGCCCAGGCCTGGGTGCGCTGGAACATGCGGCGGCTCAATCCCGACGGCTATCGCCAGGCGGTCGCCTTGCTGTGTGGCGACGACATCGGGCGCTATCTCGATGTGAGCGACCGAGCCTGGGCAGTGGGATGCGGCGCGCAGGACGTGGTGACCACGCCCGCCGCGTCCGCCGCGCTGGCCGAGCGGTTCGACGTGCCATTCCACGCCATCGCTGATGCCGGTCACGCCTGCTATATCGAGCAGCCCTCTGCCGTCGCGCGGCTGATCCGCGCCAGCCTTCCGCCAGCCTGAATCTCAACTGCGCCGAGCCTGGCCGGCAATCGGCCAGCGCATTTTCCCCGCGCGGGTTTACCCCGATCAATCTTTAAAGCGTCGTTGTCTATAGTCCTACCTGTGTTCAATATTTAAACTCGTGTTTCATAGGTAAAACGTCAACAAGACGGAGAGCCGGCAAGCGCGAGCGTGGATTGAGCCAGTCGTCCCCACACAGCAAGCCATGGAGCAAAGCGCAATGGAAAGCCTCGCGTACAACCCGAACCTGGTTCCCTGGGAGCGTCCCGCGCCCAACAACGTTGCCGGCAAGGGTCATATCGAGAAGCCCGGCCAGGTGGCCAATATCGTCTGGCAGACCCGCGCCGCCGAGCCCACCGCCTACGAAAACAAGCTGGGCGACGCACTGGAAGCGGCCTTCGAGGCCGGCGCCAAATCCCCGGAAGACATCGTGCGCGCTTTCAACCGCGCCGGCCTGCTGACCGCCGACGGCCAACTGTGGACCGAGCAGGGCTTCCTTGCCGAAATGCGCCGCCTGGGCGCCTGAGCCCGCGGACCGAACAGCGAGAAGCGAGAAGACAGATATGGAATCGAACAAGCAAGCACGCGCAGAAGCGCGCCTGAACACCGGCCTGCGCAACTACTGGTATCCGGTGGCTGCGTCGTGGCAGGTCACGCACGCCCCGATCGGCATCACGCGCCTGGGCCAGAACATCGTCGTCTGGCGTGACAGCGCCGGCGGCCTCAATGCACTGGAAGACCGCTGTCCGCACCGCGGCGCGCGCCTGTCGATGGGCTGGAACCTTGGCGACCGCGTGGCCTGCTGGTACCACGGCGTGGAAGTCGGCGGCGACGGCCAGGTCAAGAGCGTGCCGGCCGTCGACAACTGCCCGCTGGAAGGCCGCACCTGCGTGCGCAGCTATCCGGTGCAAGAGCAGGCCGGCGCGATCTTCCTGTGGTTCGGCGATCGCGCGCCCACTGAAGCCGATACGCTGCGCCTGCCCGAGGAACTGGTCAGCGAGGAACACAGCAACTTCCTGTGCGTGGCGCACTGGGACTGCAACTACCGCTATGCGATCGATAACGTCATGGATCCGATGCACGGCGCATACCTGCACGCGGTGTCCCATTCGATGGCCAGTGGCGAAAAGTCGGCGGTCATGCAGGTGGTGGAAACCGAGCACGGGCTGATTTTCGAGAAGACCGGCCAGCGCGGCGTGAATTTCGACTGGGTCGAATTCGGCGAGACCGGCACGCTGTGGCTGCGCCTGTCGATTCCGTATCGCGACAAGGTTGGCCCGGGCGGACCGTTCGGCATCGTCGGCATCGCCACGCCGGTCGATGAATCGCACTGCATGGTGTTCTTCTGGCGCACCCGCCATGTGCAGGGCTGGGAGCGCGACGTGTGGCGCTTCCTGTATCGCAATCGTCTGGAAGGCCTGCATTGGGACGTGCTCGAACAGGACCGTGTGGTGCTCGAATCGATGGCGCCGGGTGCGCGCGATCATGAAATGCTTTATGCCCACGATGCCGGCATCACGCGCGTGCGTCGCCTGCTCAAGCGTCGCGCCGATGCCGAAGTGGCCGACGAACCGGTGGCGATGCTGCAACCGGTAGCCGGAGCGCACAGCCATGCCTGAGCGCACGCCTCTGAACCTGCTGGCCGGCCGCAAGGTGCTGGTCACCGGCGCGGCGCGCGGGTTGGGCCTGGCCTTTGCCACCGCGATTGCCGAAGCTGGCGCCAGCGTGGCAATGGCCGACATCCTGGCCGAACGCGTGACCGAAGCGGCCGCCGCGCTGCAGGCGCGCGGCTTCCATGTCGTGCCGCTGCAGCTCGATCTCAACGATCCGGCTTCGGTCCAGGCGTGCGCCGACGCCGCGTCCAGCGCGCTGGGCGGCCTGGACGGCCTGGTCAACAACGGCGCGGTCACCGACTCCGGCGGCCGCGACCTGACCGCACTCGACGTTGCCACCTGGGACCGTGTGATGAACGTGAACGTGCGCGGCACCTGGCTGATGACGGCGGCCTGCACGCCCGCGCTGCGCGCCAGTGGCCGCGGCGCGGTGATCAACCTCGCTTCCGATACGCCGCTGTGGGGCGCGCCGAACCTGCTGGCCTACGTGGCCAGCAAGAGCGCCATCATCGGCATGACCCGCTCGCTGGCGCGCGAACTCGGCGACGCCAACGTGACCGTCAATGCCGTGGCGCCGGGCCTGACGCTGGTGGAAGCCACCGAATATGTGCCGCAGCACCGGCACGACCTGTACCGCAACCAGCGCGCGATCCAGCGCGAACAGGTTCCCGATGATGTCTGCGGCGCCGTGCTGTTCGCGCTGTCCGACCTCGCCCGTTTCGTGACCGGCCAGACGCTGGCGGTCAACGGCGGCTTTGTCATGCACTGAAACAAAAACACTCCAGAGGATAGAAATGAGCGATCTGTCGCAACAGGAAAACATCAAGCGCAGCTGGGAACAACCTGAAGGCGCCTCGTTCGAGAAGTGGATGGAATCGCGCGTGGCGCGCTTCAGCACTCGCCGTTACGACTGGGACGCGCTGAAGTTCCAGGCCGACTACGACCCGAAGTACCGCCGCGCGCAGATGCGCTACCTGGGCACCGGCGGCACCGGCGTGGCCGCCGACACCAACACGGTGCCGTCGGAACACTTCACGTTCTCGACCATGATCATCCCGGCCGGCCATGAAGGCCCGTCGCACCTGCACACCGACGTGGAAGAAGTGTTCTTCATCCTGCGCGGCAAGATCAAGCTGGTGCTGGAAAAAGACGGCGAGCGCTACGAGACCATCCTGACCGACCGCGACCTGGTGTCGGTGCCGCCGGGCGTGTATCGCGAGGAAATCAACATCGGCGAGGAAGACGCGCTGATGTGCGTGATGCTGGGCGCCAAAAAGCCGATCACGCCGACCTATCCGCCCGAGCATCCGCTCACCAAGGTCAAGCGCTGAGCCGCACCGGATACGAGCAATGAGCGCCAATCCCGAAATCATGGCGACCGCCCATGCCGACGGCATGGACCGGTACATCGTGCCCGGCCTGGAACGCGGCCTGCGCCTGCTGGCCGAGTTCAGCGCGCGCGACCGCGTGCTGAGCGCGGCAGACCTGTCGCGCCGGCTCGATGTGCCGCGCTCGACGGTGTTCCGCCTGCTGGCCACGCTGGAAGCCACCGGCTACGTGGAGCGTGCCGACGGCGGACGCGAATACCGGTTGGGATTGGCAGTGCTGCGGCTCGGCTTCGACTATCTGGCGTCGCTGGAGCTGACCGAACTGGGCGGACCGCTGCTGAACCGGCTGCGCGACGACATCGAGTATCCCTGCAACATCGTCGTGCGCGACGGGCGCTCGGTCGTGTACGTGGCCAAGGCCGCCGCCTCGCGTCCGTTTGCCAGCAACGTCAACGTGGGCGCGCGGCTGCCCGCGCACGCCACGGTGCTCGGTCACGTGCTGCTGGAAGACCTGAGCCTCGACCAGTTGCGCGCGCTGTATCCCGAGCCGCAGTTGCAGGTCTATTCCGACAACACGCCGCGCACCGTGGACGCGCTCTACGGGCTGGTGCACGAGGTGCAGCAGCGCGGCTATGTGCTGCAGGAAGGCTTTTTCGAGGCCAGCATTTCGACCATTGCGGCGCCGGTGCGCGATCGCACGGGCAAGGTCGCCGCGGCGCTGGGCGCGACGATTCCCGCGTCGCGGCTGCCGCAGGAAGAGCTCGACCGGATGGTCGGCAAAGTCAGGGAAACCGCGGGCGAACTATCGCGCCTGCTCGGCTATCGGCCGCATCGCCACGCCAGGGGCACGCAGCCCAGGGTGGTCACCATGAATCGCGATTGAGGGATTGAGGGAAGAGGGGATTCGATGTCCATGATTGAACTCGACGGCAAGGTTGCCGTCGTCACCGGCGGGTCGTCCGGCATCGGGCTGGCCACGGTCGAACTGTTGCTCGAAGCGGGCGCGGCGGTGGCCATGTGCGGCCGCGATGCGGCCCGCCTGCGCAGCGCCGAGGCCGGCTTGCGCGAGCGCTTTGCCGGCTGCCGCCTGTACGCCGCCACGTGCGACGTGCTCGACCCTGCGCAGGTTAACGCGTTCGCCGCGGACGTCGCGCGCGAGCTGGGCCCGGCGGACATGCTGGTCAACAACGCCGGCCAGGGCCGCGTGTCGACGTTCGCCACCACCGAGGATGCGGCCTGGATCGAGGAACTGCAGCTCAAGTTCTTCTCGGTGATTCACCCGACGCGCGCGCTTCTGCCGCAGCTCGAGCAATCGAAGCAGGGCGCCATCGTCTGCGTGAATTCGCTGCTGGCCACGCAGCCGGAGCCGCACATGGTGGCCACATCGGCCGCACGGGCCGGCGTGCACAACCTGGTGCGCTCGCTGGCCACGGAATTCGCGCCTAAGGGCGTGCGCGTCAACGGCATCCTGATCGGCCTGGTGGAATCGGGCCAATGGCGCCGCCGCTTCGATGCGCGCCCCGCAGAAGATCGTCATCTGGACTGGGCCGCGTGGACCGCGCGCCTGGCCGCACAAAAGCACATTCAACTGGGCCGCCTTGGCCTGCCGCAGGAAGCCGCGCGCGCCATCCTGTTCCTTGCCTCGCCGTTGTCTTCGTACACCACGGGCAGCCATATCGATATTTCCGGAGGACTCTCCCGTCATGCGTAACGAGCAACAACAAGTCACCGTCGGCTGCGCCATTGCAGCCTTCCTTGAACAGTGCGGCGTCAAGGCTGCATTCGGCGTGATCTCGATCCACAACATGCCCATCCTCGACGCGATGGGCGAGCGCGGCAAGATCCGCTTCGTCCCCGCGCGCGGCGAGGCGGGCGGCACCAACATGGCCGATGCCTATGCCCGCACCACGGGCAGCCTCGGCGTGTGCCTGACCAGCACGGGCACGGCCGCGGGCAATGCGGCCGGCGCAATGGTGGAAGCGCTGACCGCCGGCACGCCGCTGCTGCATATCACGGGCCAGATCGAGACGCCGTACCTGGACCAGAGCCTTGCCTACATCCACGAGGCGCCGGACCAGCTCACGATGCTCAAGGCCGTGTCGAAGGCGGCGTTCCGCATCCGCAGCGCCGATACCGCGATCTCTACCATCAAGCTGGCCGTGCAGACCGCGCTGACGGCGCCGAGCGGCCCGGTCAGCGTCGAAATTCCGATCGACATCCAGGCCGCGCTGATTCCGATGCCGAACGACCTGAAGCCGCTGCCGGTGCCGCAGCACCAGCCGTCGGCCCATGCGCTCGATGCGCTGGCCGAACGCCTGCTGCAGGCCAAACGGCCGATGCTGTGGCTGGGCGGCGGTGCGCGCCACGCCAGCAAGCAGGTCAAGCGCCTGCTGGACATGGGCTTCGGCGTGGTCACGTCCACGCAGGGACGCGGCATCGTGCCCGAAGACGACCCGCGATCGCTCGGGGCGTACAACCTGCACAAGCCGGTGGAAACGTTCTACCAGACCTGCGATGCGATGGTGGTGGTGGGCTCGCGCCTGCGCGGCAACGAGACGCTCAAGTACGAACTGAAGCTGCCGCGTCCGCTGCTGCGCATCGACGCCGATCCGGCATCGGAAGGGCGCTGCTACCAGAGTGACTATTTCGTCAGCGGCGACGCCGCGCTGGCGCTCGATGGCCTGGCCGATCGCCTGGCCGGCCGCATGCGGATCGATGCCGGCTTTGCCGACGACCTGCGCCGCGCACATGACGCCGCGGTCGGTGCGCTGGTCGATGGGCTGGGACCGTACAGCGCGCTGGTGCAGGCGCTGCAACAGGCCGTGGGGCGCAATTTCAACTGGGTGCGCGACGTGACCGTATCGAACAGCACCTGGGGCAATCGTCATCTGCAGGTGTTCGATTCGCGCGCCGGCGTGCATGCGCTGGGCGGCGGCATCGGCCAAGGCCTGGCGATGGGCATCGGCGCCGCCGTGGGCGCGGCCGCCACGGGATCGGGCAAGAAGACGTTCACGCTGGCTGGCGATGGCGGCTTCATCCTGAACCTGGGCGAACTGGCCACGGCGGTGCAGGAGCGCGCCGACATGGTCATCGTGCTGATGAACGACAAGGGCTACGGCGTCATCAAGAACATTCAGGATGCGCAGTACGGCGGCCGCCGCCACTATGTGGACCTGCACACGCCCGACTACGCGCAGCTGTGCCAGTCGCTGGCGCTGCGCCACCGCCGCGTCAGCAACCTGGCCGACATCGGCGCGGCGCTCGACGAAGCCACCGCGCAAGCCGGCCCGTTCCTGCTCGAGATCGACATGCTGTCGATCGGCAGCTTCAAGACCGTGTTTGCCGGCCCGCCCGTCAACAAGCAGGCCCCCATCGCCAACACGGCGGCGGCAGCGGCCTGAGGAGACATAGCCATGCTGCATGTGTCGATGGTGGGTTGCGGGGCGATTGGCCGCGGCGTGCTGGAGTTGCTGAAGTCCGATCCGGACGTCGCGTTCGACGTGGTGATCGTGCCCGAAGGCACGATGGACGAGGCGCGCGGCGCGTTGTCGACGCTGGCGCCCAACGTGCGTGTCGCCACGCGCCTGGCCGACGACGAGCGGCGTCCCGACCTGCTGGTGGAGTGCGCGGGTCACCAGGCGCTGCAGGAGCACGTAGTGCCGGCGCTGGAGCGCGGCATTCCATGCCTGGTGGTGTCGGTGGGCGCGTTGTCCGAGCCCGGCCTGGCCGATCGGCTCGAAGCCGCGGCGCGCCGCGGCAACACGCAGGTGCAGTTGCTGTCCGGCGCGATCGGCGCCATCGACGCGCTGGCCGCGGCGCGCGTGGGCGGGCTCGACGAGGTCGTCTACACGGGCCGCAAGCCGGCGCGCGCATGGGTCGGCACCCCTGCCGAAAAGCTGTTCGACCTCGATGCGCTGACGCAGCCGACCGTCATTTTCGAGGGCACTGCACGCGAGGCCGCGCGGCTTTATCCGAAGAACGCCAACGTGGCGGCCACGGTATCGCTGGCCGGGCTGGGCCTGGACCGCACGTCGGTGAAGCTGCTGGCCGATCCGGACGCCGTTGAGAACGTCCACCACGTTGAGGCGCGCGGCGCGTTCGGCGGCTTCGAACTGACCATGCGCGGCAAGCCGCTGGCGGCCAACCCCAAGACGTCCGCGCTGACCGTGTTCAGCGTGGTGCGCGCACTCGGCAACCGCGCCCACGCGGTGTCGATCTGAAGAGAACGTAATCCCATGACGACGCAACAAGTCCTTCCCATCCTGATCGCGGGCGAATGGCGCCTTGGTGGCGGCGATCGCTACGCCACGCGTTATCCGGCAACCGGCGAGGTGGTGGCGGAACTGAACGCGGCCAGCCTGGCCGATGTCGAGCAAGCCATCCAGGGCGCGGATCACGCCTTCCGCACGAGCGGCTGGGCGCGCCGCAAGCCCCACGAACGCGCCGCGGTGCTGCATCGCGTTGCCGAACTGATCCGCGCGAAGTCCGAGGCGCTGGCGCAGCGCCAGCGCCTGGACAACGGCAAGCCGATCAGCGAAACCCGCGCGCTGGTGGCCAGTGCCGCTGCTACGTTCCAGTTCTTTGCCGCCGCGCTCGAAACGCTCGAAGAACAGATCACGCCGCAGCGCGGCGATTGCCTGACGATGAGCGTCTACGAGCCGATGGGTGTGGTGGCGGCCATCACGCCGTGGAATTCGCCGATTGCCAGCGAAGCGCAGAAGATGGCGCCCGCACTGGCCGCCGGCAATGCGGTCATCGTCAAGCCGGCCGAGGTGACGCCGCTGATGGCGCTGGAACTGGCGGCGATCTGCGAGGAAGCGGGCGTGCCGCGCGGCCTGATCAGCGTGCTGCCCGGCAAGGGCTCCGTGATCGGCGACGCCATCACCAAACACCCGCTGGTGCGCCGCGTGTCGTTCACGGGCGGCACCACCACGGGCAAGCATATCGCGCATATCGCCGCCGACAAGATGATGCCGGTGTCGCTGGAGCTGGGCGGCAAGTCGCCAACCATGGTGTTCGACGATGCCGATCTCGACCATGCCGTGAACGGCGTGCTGTACGGCATCTTCAGCTCGTCGGGCGAATCTTGCATCGCCGGTTCGCGCCTGTTCGTGGCGCGCTCGCAATACGAGGCGTTCATCGATCGCCTGGCCGCTGGCGCGGCAAAACTGCGCGTGGGCAATCCCGCCGACGAACGCACCCAGATGGGGCCGCTGATCACCGACCGGCACCGCGACGGCATCGAGTCGTATGTGGCCGCGGGCGTGGCCGAGGGCGGCCAGTTGCGCACCGGCGGCATGCGCCCCGATGTGCCGGGACTGCCCAACGGTTATTTCTACACGCCGACGATCATCGAGGGCCTCGATAACCACGCGCGCATCTGCCAGGAAGAGATCTTCGGCCCCGTGCTGGTGGCGATGCCGTTCGACGACGAGGACGATCTGATCGAGCAGGCCAACGACAGCGTCTATGCGCTCGCGGCAGGCATCTGGACGCGCGACTACAAGCGCGCGTGGCGGGTGGCACGATCCGTGCAGGCTGGCAACGTGTGGATCAACACCTACAAGCAGTTCTCGATCTCGACGCCGTTCGGCGGCTGGCGCGACAGCGGTCTGGGCCGCGAGAAGGGACGGCTGGGCATCCTGCAGTACATGGAACAGAAGAGCGTGTACTGGGGCCTCAACGAACAACCGCTGCCGTGGGCCAACTAGGCGCATCGCGACGCATCGCAAACGGCAGGACGGAGAATGGAAATGAAAGTATTGGGAATTGACGAGATTGTCTACGGCGCCGACGACTTCGACGCGTGCCGCGGCTTTTTCGGCGACTGGGGCCTGACGATCAAGCGCGACGACGCGCAGGGTCTGGATTTCGAAACGCTCAACGGCTGCCGCGTGCTGGTGCGCAAGGTGGCCGACCCAGCGCTGCCGTCGGCCATCGAGGATGGCCCGACGCTGCGCGAAGTGGTGTGGGGCGTCGACGACGAAGCGTCGTTGGCCGCGGTGCGCAGCCGCATCGCCGACGAACCGACCTTCGTGTCGCTCGACGGCGGCGCGCGCATCGGCTGCACTGACCCGAACGGCCTCGCCGTGCGCTTTCAGGTGTCGCGCAAACACGCCGTCGAAGTGGAATGCGCGCTGATGAACACATGGAACGAGAAACCGCGCATGAACCAGCGCAGCCCGATCTATGAGCGCGCGATTCCGATCGAGGTGGGCCACGTGGTGTTCTTCGTCAAGGACGTGAAGGCCACCGAGCGCTTCTACATCGAGAAGTTCGGCTTCGTGCAGTCGGACAACTATCCCGAGCGCGGCGCGTTCCTGCGCTGCACCGCCGAGGGCGGCCATCACGACCTGTTCCTGCTGCAGTTGCCGCATGGCAAGGCCGGCCTCAATCACGTGGCGTTCACGGTGCGCGATATCCACGAGGTGTTTGGCGGCGGCATGAATATGTCCCGCAAAGGCTGGGATACGCAGCTCGGCCCGGGACGCCATCCGATTTCGTCGGCCTATTTCTGGTACTTCAAGAATCCGGCCGGCGGCCTGATCGAGTACTACGCCGACGAGGACCAGCTCGATGCGCACTGGGAACCGCGCGCGTTCGAACCGGGCCCGACCATGTTTGCCGAATGGGCGATCGAAGGCGGTATCGATGGCAACACCCGTCGGCAGAAGAACGCCGGCGGCCCGGAAGGCAAGTTCCTGACGGAAAAGCGTTGAGCGTCTGGAAGTAGAAGGAAGGAAGCCGTATGAGTGCGAGCCAATCTTTGACACTGCGCGTGCAGGCCATGCGCTTCGAGGCGCGCGGTGTCGTCAGCATCGAATTGCGCGATCCCGCGGGCGCGCCATTGCCCGAATTCGCGCCCGGTGCGCATATCGACCTGCACCTGGCCAATGGGCTGGTGCGCAGTTATTCGCTGTGTGGCGCGCCGGAGCAGCGCGACCGTTATACCGTCGGCGTGCTCAACGACCGCAACAGCCGCGGCGGCTCGCGCTTCGTGCACGAGCAGCTGCGTGTGGGCGCCACGCTGAACGTGGCCGCGCCGCGCAACCACTTTGCGCTGGACGAGGACGCCGCGCATACGGTGCTGGTGGCCGGCGGCATCGGCGTCACGCCGATCGTCTGCATGGCGCGCCGGCTGGCCGAGCGCGGCCGTTCGTTCACGCTGCTGTACTGCGCACGCTCGCGCGCCGAGGCGGCCTTCGTCGAGCAATTGTCTGCCTACGGCGATGCGGTGCGCTTCCACTTCGACGACGAAGCGGGTGTGCCGCCGAACCTGAACGCCATGCTGGCCGGCCAGGACGCCACCACGCATTTCTATTGTTGCGGTCCCGGCCCGATGCTCAACGCATTCGAGGCGGCCTGCGCCGCGCACGGCTACGCGAACGTACATGTCGAGCGCTTTGCCGCCGATCCGGCAACCGAAGCGGTGCAGGAAGGCGAATACAGCGTGCAGTTGCAGCGCGCCGGCAAGACCGTGCGCGTGCCGTCCGGCAAGTCGCTGCTCGACGCGCTGCTGGAGTCGGGCGTGGCGGTCGAGTACAGCTGCCGCGAAGGGGTGTGCGGGTCGTGCGAGACGGCCGTGATCGAAGGCTGCCCCGATCATCGCGACAGCGTGCTCAGCAACAGCGAGCGCGCCACGAACAAGACCATGATGGTCTGCGTGTCAGGTTGCAAGGGCCAGCGCCTGGTGCTGGACCTCTGACCGATGCCCGCCGCGCCGTGACAGGCGCGGCAAACGAAGACTGCCCGCCAACAGGCAGAGCCGCACGTCTTGCGACACAGCGGCCGCGCGGGTAACTGCCCTACACGATTTCTGGAAACGATACCCGTGCTGATTCAGAGACAAGACACCGCGCCCCCGATCCAGGCTGCCCAGGCGGGCACCATGACTTACGGCGGCGCCGCGAACCATGCTGCTGCGCCGTCGCAGGCACACCCGACACCCGTCACCCGCGGCCAGATCGTCGCGCGCATCGAACGCATGCCGGGCAATGCGATGCATGTGCGTGCCCGGCTGCTGATCGGACTGGCCACGTTCTTTGACGGCTTCGACGTGATCGCGATCGCCGCCACGCTGCCGCTGTTGATCGCCAAGTGGTCGCTGACGCCGGGGCAGATCGGCTTGCTGATCGCCATGCCCTCGGTCGGCCAACTGCTGGGCGCATTGCTGTTTCCGGCGCTGGCCGAGCGCTTCGGACGGCTGCGCTCGATTGGCTGGAGCGCCGGCATCATCGGCCTGATGAGCGTGGCGTGCGGCTTCGCGCCGTCGTTCGAGATCTTTCTGCTGCTGCGTGTCGTGCAGGGGCTGGGCCTGGGCGGCGAACTGCCCGTCGCGGCAACCTACATCAACGAGGTCACGCGCGCGCACGGTCGCGGCCGGTTCGTGCTGCTCTACGAAATCGTGTTTCCGATCGGGCTGATGGTGTCGAATGCGCTGGGCGCGGTGCTGGTGCCGCGCTACGGCTGGGAGGTGATGTACTTCCTCGGCGGCGTGCCGCTGCTGTTGTTCTTCGTGCTGCGCCGCGTGATTCCGGAATCGCCGCGCTGGCTTGCGGAAAAGGGCAGGCTGGCGCAAGCGGACGATGCGCTGCGCGCGTTTGAGGCGCGTGCCAAGGCACCGCTGCCGCCGGTCGGCGATACGTCGAAATTCGACGCAATGGGCAAGCATCCGCGCCGCCGCGTGCGCGATCTGGTGGGCAAGGCCTATCTGGGCCGCACGCTTGCAGTGTGGACGTTGTGGGCCACCTGCGGTTTTATCCAGTACGGCCTGTCGACGTGGCTGCCGACCGTCTACAAGACCGTCTATCACGCGCCGCTGCAACTGGCGCTGAACCTCGCGGCCGGCGCATCGGTGCTGGGCGTGGTCGGATCGCTGGTGTGCGCGTTGCTGGTCGACAAGGTCGGGCGCAAGCCGGTGATCAACGTATCGTTCGTGCTGTGCGCGGCGTCGCTGATCCTGGCGGGCGTGTTCCATGCGTCGTCGGTCTATGTGGTGGCCACGCTGTGTGCGCTGGCGATGGGCTTCCTGGCCAGCGGCTTCATCACTGCCTACGTCTACACGCCCGAGCTGTATCCGACCAGCGTGCGGGCGATGGGCTGCGGACTTGGCGGGGCATGGCTCAAGGTGGCGGCGATCTTCGCGCCGGGCATCATTGCCTCGACCATCGGCACCGGCAACCTGAGCACCGCGTTCTTCTGGCTCGCCGTGGTGCCGCTGATTGCCGCCGTCACCGTGTTCTTCCTCGGCATCGAGACCAAGGGCCAGGTTCTGGAAGAGCTCGAAGTCTGAACGGCCTGCTGGTGTTGTCGGCGCCGTACGGTGTCGTCGCTTGCCCCGCCGCCGACTTTCCCGGCGCGCGGGGCTTTTTCATTGCGCCGTCACGCCATGAGGCGCAATCGCTCAGGGTTTACAGCAGGTTGAGTCATCAACAAAGAGATCATAGAGTGAATGCGTTCCTGATGTGGATCTAGGTTTTATATATGGAACGTTTCTGCTAGTGTTCGGATAGCGTTGTCAGCGCTGGGGTGCATGGCGCGGCGCGAAGCGTGCTATATCGACTCGTTGCGGTTCATTGGCAAACCGAACGTCAAGCAGAGAGAGACCATGACAAACACCACTCCCGTGGAGGAGACGCAGGACAAGTACATCGTGCCGGGTCTGGAGCGGGGGCTCCGGTTGCTCGGTGAGTTCAGCAGCAAGGACCGCACGCTGTCCGCGGCGGAGCTGGCAAGACGGCTGCAAGTGCCGCGCTCGACGGTATTCCGGCTGCTCGCCACGCTGGAAATGATGGGGTTCGTGGAGCGCACGGACGGGGGACGGGAGTTTCGCCTCGGGATGGCGGTGCTGCGGCTCGGGTTCGACTACCTGGCGTCGCTGGAGCTGACCGAACTGGGACGGCCCCTGCTGGACAGGCTGCGCGACGAGATCCATTACCCGTGCAATCTGGTGGTGCGCGATGGCAGGTCGATCGTGTATGTGGCCAAGTCGGTGGCGGCGCGACCTTTCACCAGCACCGTCAACGTCGGCACGCGCCTTCCCGCGCATGCCACGGTGCTGGGCCGGGTGGTGCTGGAAGACCTGACGCTGTCCGAGTTGCGCGAGCTGTATCCCGAAGAGCGGCTCGAAGTGTTCTCGGAAAGCACGCCGCGCACGGTGGAAGAGTTGTACGAGATGGTGCAGCGCGACCGCCAGCGCGGATACGTACTGCACGAGGGATTTTTCGAGGCCAGTATCTCGACCATTGCCGCCCCGGTGCGCGATCGCACCACGCGCGTGGTGGCGGCGCTGGGCGCGACGATTCCGGCGGCGCGGATCGATCCGGCGCAGCTGGAGCCGATGGTGGAAAGAGTGCGGGCAGCGGCGGCGGAGCTGTCGGGCCTGCTGGATTACCGGCCCATGCCAGAAGGCAGGGTGGCCAATCAATGACACGACGACGGTAGCGGTAGCGGCCGTCACGATCGAAGGGACGGGCAGGAACAGCATGCGGCAAGCCAGCCATCACGCAACAGCAAGGCAACGGATCCGGCGATGGCTGGGCGCCACGGCAACGGCGGCGACCGCAGCGGTGGCGACGTCCCTCGCGCTCATCGGCGCGGCGCACGCCGCATGCACGACCGTGCGGATCGTCGTGCCGTTCCCGGCCGGGGGCGCGGCCGACCAGCTCGCCCGCACGCTGTCGATCGGACTGCAACCGCGCCGGGGCGTGCCCATCGTGGTCGACAACCGGCCCGGCGCCAACGGCAATATCGGCATCGATGCGGTGCGCCGCGCCGCAGGTGATGGTTGCACGTGGCTGGTGGTGCCGGCCGGCAACCTGACCATCAATCCCACGCTGTTTCCTGCGCTGTCGTACAACGTGACGCGCGACTTCCGGCCAGTTTCGCTGCTGGCCGGATCACCCAACGTGCTGGCCGTGCATCCGTCGGTCAAGGCGCGCACGGTGCCGGAACTGATCGCGCTGGCAAAGCAGGCCGACCAGGCCGGGGCGCCGCTCGGCTACGCCAGCCCGGGGGTTGGCAGCGGCCTGCATCTGGCCGGAGAACTGTTTCATCACAAGGCCGGCGCGAACATGCTGCACGTGCCGTACAAGGGCACCACGCAGGCCGTCAACGACGTAGTCGGCGGCCAGGTGCCGGTGTTGTTCGGCACGTGGCCAACGCTGGCGCCATTCATCCAGTCGGGTGCCTTGCGTGCAATCGCGGTGACGCAGTCGCGCCGCTCGCCTGCCGCGCCCGATGTGCCGTCGCTGGCAGAGCAGGGCATGCCCGGCATCGACGTCAGTTCCTGGTATGCGCTACTGGTGCCGTCGGCCACGCCGAAGCCGCTGGCCGACGCCATTTCCGCCGACGTCCAGACGCTGTTCGCCACGCCGGCGATCCGCGCCGATCTGCAGCGCCAGGGCCTGGAACCCGTGGCAAGCACACCGGACGCACTGGCCGCACGAATCCGCGATGAAACCGCGTCGTGGGCCTCGCTGATCCGCGCGTACCACATCACGCCCGATTAGCGGCCGACACCCAAGGCGCCTCGGCGGCGCCATCCATATCCGGTTTTTCGAGTCGTACCGGCCGCACCGCGCGCAGTGCGCGGTGGCCTGCGGCCGTCTTTTCTTGCACTGGCGAGGACAAAGCGAGGCAACCATGGACTTTGTGTTGAACGGGAAAGCAACGCACTTCGGTGGCGATGGCGATACGCCGCTGCTGTGGGTGATACGCGATGACGCCGGGCTGACCGGCACCAAATACGGCTGCGGTATCGGCGCATGCGGGGCTTGCACGGTCCATGTCGACGGCCACGCGCAGCGCGCGTGCGTGACGCCGGTGTCCAGTGTGGCGGGGCGCAACGTGACCACCATCGAGGGCCTGTCGCCCGATCGTTCGTCGAAGGTGCAGCAGGCGTGGATTGCCAAGGACGTGCCGCAATGCGGCTACTGCCAGTCGGGCATGGTGATGGCAGTCAGCGCGCTGCTCAAGCAGAACCCGCATCCCACCGACAAGGACATCGACGCCGCCGTGAGCAATCTGTGCCGCTGCGCCACCTATCACCGCATCCGGGAGGCGATCCATGCCGCAGCCAAGTGACATGTTGACGAGCCCCGCGCGGCGCGGCTTTCTCAAGGGTGGCGCCGCGCTGGCCGGTGCGCTGTGCATTCCGTTGCCGGCGCTGGCCAGCCGCACGGTCGATAGCGGTGCGCACGGCACCCACGAAATCACCGATTGGATCTGGATCGAGCCCAGCGGCAAGATCACGCTCGGGTTGTCGCAATGCGAATGCGGCCAGGGTGTCTACACCGGCATGCCGCAGGTGCTGGCCGACGAACTCGACGCGGACTGGCAGAACATCGCGGTGACCTTCGTCACCGGGCGCGACGCCTATCGCACGGGCGCGGCATACGAAGAGCCGCAGCAGTTTGTCGGCGCGTCGATGTCGGCCACGCTGTTCTACCAGCGCCTGCGCATCGCCGGCGCACAGGCGCGCGAGGTGCTGGTGATGACCGCGGCGCGCCGGCTGCAGGTGCGGCCCGGGCAGTGCCATACCGACAAGGGGCGCGTCCATCACGGCGCGACCGGGCGCTCGCTGTCGTATGGCGAACTGGCCGCGGAGGCGGCGACGCTGCCGCTCAACCCGTCGCCGCGTCTCAAGAACGAGGCCGCGCACAAGCTGATCGGCCGTGACCTGCTGCGTCTCGATACGCCCGCCAAGGTAGATGGCTCGGCCGAGTTCGGCATCGACGTGCGCGTGCCCGACATGCTTTACGGCGCGCTGAAAATGCCGCCGACCGTCACCGGGAAGGTCACGGGCATCCGCAATGCCGATGCGGTCAAGGCGATGCCCGGCGTCCAGGCCGTGGTACAGGCGCCCGATGCAGCCATCGTCGTCGCCACCAGCTACTGGCTCGCCAAGAAGGGCGCCGACGCACTCGAGATCGACGTAGATCCGGGCGCGGCGAAGGGGCTGGACAGCGACAACATCATGGCCGCGCGCAAGGCGGCGCTCGGGGCGTCGGAAGCGGTCGTAGCGACGCGCCTGGGCGATGCCGACGCGGTGCTGGCCGCCGGCGGGCGGCTGGTCGAGGCCGACTATCACACGCCATATATCGTGCACGCGACCATGGAATCGGTGAACGCCACGGTACATGTGCGCGACGATGCCATCGAAGTGTGGGGGCCGATCCAGGGCCAGGATTTCGTGCGCAACGCGTTGGGCAAGCTGTACGGCCGCAAGCCCGAAACGGTGATCGTCCACACCACGTTCCTGGGCGGCAGCTTTGGCCGCAAGTTCCTGCCGGACTTCGTGATCCACGCCGCGCGCGCTTCGGCGGCGGTCGGCAAGCCGGTCAAGGTGATCCGCTCACGCGAGGACGATATCCGCCATGGCTTCTACCGCCCCGGCGTGTCGGGCCGCTTCCGTGCGGTACTCGATGAGAAGGGCATGCCGCTGGCGATGCACGCGCGGCTGACTGGGCAATCGCTCTACGGCGTGATCAAGGCCGAGCGTATGGCCAAGAACGGCGGCTGGGACGAAACGATGCTTGAAGCGATCTACGATTGCGTCTATCGCGTGCCGAACCTGAAAGTCGACATGATCGACGTGAAGCAGCCGATTCCCGTCAGCTTCATGCGCAGCGTGGGTTCGACATCGAGCATCTTTATGCTGGAGAGCTTTGTCAACGAGATGGCCGACGCGGCGGGCATCGACCCGTATCGCTATCGGCGCGCATTGCTGGCACACAATCCGCTGGCGCTGCGCACGCTCGACGCGGCGGCCAAGGCGGCAGGCTGGGATCGCAAGCCGCCTGCCAATGTCAGCCGCGCGTTCACGTTCAATCTCTACACAGGGCGCGGCGAGGCGTTTCAGACCTATGTGGCCATGGCGCTGGAAATCGCGCGCACCGGCAAAACGTTTGCCGTGAAGCGCGTGGTCTGTGCCGTGGAGTGCGGCCGTGCGATCAATCCGAACCTGATCCGCGCCAACATCGAGGGCGGCATCGGTTTTGCGCTCACCAATACGCTCCGCAGCGAAATCACGTTCAAGGATGGCGTCGTGCAGCAGAGCAACTTCCACGACTATCCGCTGTTGAGCCTGTCGGAGATGCCGAAGATCGACGTGGTCATTGTCGACAGCGATCGGCCGCCGCAGGGTTGTGGGGAAGTCTCGCTCGGACCGGTTGCGCCCGCCGTGGCGCATGCGCTGTACAAGGCGACCCGCGCGCGCCGCAGGTCGATGCCGATGAAGCTGGAGGCGTGAGCGCCGAAGGACGACGCAGAAACGGAAGGCGGTGCGGCGCGCGTGAAGGCGCCGCCCGCTCTCCACATTTTTTTCGCAGTGCTTTCGCCAGTCTCCGCGTCAGGTTTTGCGATAGCCGAGCAGCGCGGATAAATCGCGCGCGGCGGCCTTGACGGCTTTCTCGGTGCGTTCGCGCAGCGTGCCATCGGCTTCGAAGCGCTGCTGCGGGCCGGCCACGCTGATCGCGGCGATCACGTTGGACGCGGCGTCGTACACCGGCGCCGCGCATGAGTCGATGCCGGGCTCGAACGCCGAAAAACTCCATGCGCAACCGCGTTCCAGATCGGCCGCGAGGATATCGGCCAGCCGTGCGTGCGTGGCCGGGCTCTGGTTCGTGACCGTCGGCAGCGGGTCGTCGCCAAGCCGTGCGCGCAGTTCTTCGGCCGAAAGATGAGCCAGCAGCATGCGGCCCGGCGTCGTCAGATGTGCGGGCACGCGGCTGCCGACCTGAATATTGCTGACGAGCCCCGTGTTCGGCATGTCGCGCAGCAGATAGAGCACATGCCCGCCATCGGGCACGGCCAGATACGCCGACAGTTGCAGCGATCCGCTCAACTGCGCGAGCACCCGGCGCGCGAAAGTCGTCAGGTCGTTGGCGGCCAGCACGCGCGAAGCGATCTTGAGAAACGCGAATCCGACGGTGTGCCCGCCCTGCGGCAGACGTTCGACCATGCCCTCGTGTTCGAGCGTCTCGAGCAGCCGCATCACCGTGACGCGGTTGACATCGATGCGTCGGCCGACTTCGCTGAGGTTGGCCGTGGAGCCGCCTTCGGCGATAAAGCGCAGCAGGCGCAGGCCGCGAATGACCGGTGTGACCAACTGCGGTGCGCCTGCGGGATCGTCGGTGTCGGAATCGGCGGGCGCATGGCGCAGGGAAGCAGTCGAGGTCATGGATTCGGTGTGGCGGGGATGACGGGGAACGCGCTCAGTGCAGCGGCACGTTCCAGGCGTCGTAATCGTACACCCAGTCCGCATTGCCGCCGGCCTTGAGCCACTCGTTGCCGCGCGAACCGATCTGGATGCGGCTGGTGCGTTCATGACGCGCGCGCTGATAGCGCGCCAGCGCGGCCGGGATGTCGTCCGGGCTGGCATCGGACAGGCAGCGCGCCAGCACCACGCCGTCCTCGATTGCCATGCCCGCGCCCTGCGCCATGAACGGCATCATCGGATGGCATGCATCGCCCATCAGCGTGACGCGTCCTGCGGACCACGTGGGCAACGGGTCGCGCACGTACAGCGCCGAGATCAACACGTCGTCGCAGGCGTCCAGCAGCGCGCGGGCGTCGGGATGAAAGCCGGCATAGGCGGCACGCAGGTCTTCCACACGGCCCGGCGTGGTCCACGATTCGTTGCGCCAGCTTTCCTGTGCGACCGTGGCAAACACGAAGATCTCGCGGCCACGATTCAGCGGGAAGGTCACGATCTGGCTGGTGGCTTCGGGTCCCCACCACTTGGTGAAGGCGCCGATGTTTGGCACCCCCGCCAGCCGCTCGGCCGGCACCACGGCGCGATAGGCGACCACGCCGGTGAAGATCGGATGTTCCTCGCCAAGGATCGCCCGGCGCACCACCGAATGAATGCCGTCCGCGCCGATCAGCACGTCGACGTCGTCGCTGGAACCATCGGCAAACTGCACGGTGGCGCCGTTTTCACGCGGCACGATGCCGATAGCCTTGCGGCCGAGCTTGACGTGGGCGGCGGGGACGGCGGCTTCGAGCGCGCTCATCAGGTCGCCGCGGTGCATCGTCAATTGCGGCGCGCCGTAGCGTCGCTCCGCCTCGTCCGACATCGCCAGCCGCGAGGTTTCCTCGCCAGTGTCCCAGGTACGGCTGATGCGGTGCGTCGGGCGCGCGGCGGTGGCGCGCAGCGCGTCGCCGATGCCGAGTCCGTCGAGCGCGCGCACCGCGTTCGGCGTGAGGTTGATATCGGCGCCGACGCGGGCGAAGCGGGCCGCCTGCTCGTACACAACGACGTCCATGCCCAGCTTGCGCAAGGCGATGGCGGCGGCCAAGCCGCCGATGCCGGCACCGTTGATGCCGATCTTTCCTGAAATCATGGGGGGGCGCTCCCGAGCGGTTTCGCAGTGAATTTTCTAATGTTCAAATATGAACGATAGGTTCATAAATAGACTAGCGAGACTCGGGTCAGCGGTCAATCGGGATTTTGCAAAGGGCAGAGGACGTGACGCGGGGGCTGTCACGCGCCACGAAATTGCACAGGCAGGCGTGCCGTGTACGACCCTTGAAAAGCGCGGCCGCGGCTCCTATTTTCGAGCCAAAAATGTGGCGGGTGGATGGGGCGCGCGGTCTCATCCGACCCGGCCGTCCCATGAATTTCATCCATATTTTTTACAGGACCCTTTCTCTCAGTTCGAGGTCGCCATGGAGTTCGATACCGATTGGATCACGTTGGGTCGCCATCGCGTTCGCCTGCGCTGCGTGCGTGGATTTCCGACCGAAACGATGCGCAGTTTGGCCGAGGCCGCCCGCATTGCCGTCGAGCACAACATGAGCGCCGCGGCGCGGCTGCTGGAAGTTGTTGCCGATCGATCGAATGCTTATTCGATCAACATCGGCACGACGTTTCCCAAGGACAGGGACGCGGCGCCGCATCTGGAGATAGCGCTGGCTACGCTGTTCGGACTAAAGCCAGACCAGATCAGCATGGAGGTCACGGTGGTCAGCCAGGCCGAAGTCGATCTGCATTTTGGCGTGTATGAACGCATGCTGGCCGAGAAGATCGGAATCGTTCCGCGCATACAGTGATGCTGGCGTGACGCGCCGCGTCTACGGGGTCACGGTTGCCGCCGGTTTGCCAGCAGATGCATGACCGTGGTCAGGATGGCCGCGGGCAGGCAGGGTTTTTCGAACACCGCATCGAACAGATGAGGGTGCTGCCGGCCGATCTCCGCCTGCGCCGCCGTCAGCAGCACCACCGGGATGTGTGCGGTATCCGCACCAGCCCGGAGCTTCTGCGCAAGCTCCAGCCCTGTCATGACAGGCATCATGAAATCAGTGATGATCAGGTCGGGCCGCGTTTCCACGATCAGGCGATAACCGGCTTCGCCATCGGCGGCTGTTTTTACGGTCAACCCTTCTGCCGATAGCATGAACGCCAACGCATCGGCATTCATCGTCTCATCGTCAATGACAACTACGGTTGCCATGATTCAGGACTCGCTGCTTGTGGGCGCGGCGATGACTGGTGCAACAGATTCCCTGTCTGCGGAGCCTGGCAGGATCAGGCGGTTCGCCACATGCAGTCCGCCCGTGCCGATGACCACATCGTGCAGGGCGGTATCGAACGCGCTATCGCGCATTTTCACCACGCCGATCAGCCGGCGCAATTCGCCGCCCATTCCGGCCTGACGCAACAGGATCAGGTTGTCGGTCAGCGTGGAAAAGTCGGGCAGCGGGTCGGTGCCGGCGAAGCCGTCGAGATCGCGCACCTCAAGGGTGGCGATGGTCGACACACCGTGGCCGCGCAGCTCGTTGGCAAGCGCGGAGTAGAACTCCATCAGGCGCGGCGGATGGACGGCAGCGCGCTGAAAGCCCGTCATGCCATCGATAAACAGCCGGTGGATGCGGAAATCGCGTACGGATTCCAGCAACTGGTGGCCGAGCGAGTCGAGCAGGTTCTCCGTGAGCGGGTTCCAGACGATGAACAGGGCGCCTGACCGCTCCAGCGCCTCGATATCGATACCGAGCGCACGGCCCTTGGCGCGCAGGCGCTGAGGTGACTCGTAGAAGCCAAAAAACAGGGCCGGACATTCTGGTGTGGCAAGGCTCAGGAAATTGAGCCCGAAGGTGGTCTTCCCGCTGCCCGCCGGGCCCAGCAGCAGCGTGATCGATGCCGGAGGCAGTCCGCCGCCGATCAACTGGCCCAGCCCCTGCACGCCCACGTCGACGCGCTCATCTGGCAGCCATTCTTCGGCCGACGGTTTGGCTAGCAGGGCCTCGAGGCGCGGATAGACATCGATGCCTTCGGACGAGATCCGGTATTGGTGCAGACCGCCCAGTGCCGCGCTGCCGCGCGATTTGGAAATACGCATTTGCCGCACGGTGCGGATCCCGACCAGTTCTTCCTTGAGCTGGATGACGCCATCGACCATCGTGTGTTCGGGGCTCACGTCGTCGATGCGGGCACTGGTCAGGAACAGCACTGTGCAGCCGGTGAATGCGGCGTGGCTTTGCAGTTCCGCGACAAAGGTCTTTACGTCGAGCGCCGATTCCGCCTTGTCCTTGGCAATCAGCAGTCCATCGAGGATCAGCGTCGTGCAACGATGTCGCGCCAGCTCGGTGCGCATGGCATTGACCAGCGACGGCAGTCCTTCCTCCTGCAACACCTTGAACAGGCTGATATAGAAAATATCGCGCCCGACGGCCGCGGCGTCGTAGAAATCGAACATGTCCAGCGCCTGGAACAGGCGGTCGTGCGATTCGGCCAGCAACGTCACGTAGAGGATTTTTCCGCCTTGGCTGGCCTGGTGGAACGCTATCTGGTTGGCCAGGATGGTCTTGCCCGCGCCGGGGCTGCCTTGAATGATGTAGGCAGCCCCATGCACAAGGCCGCCGCAAAGAATGGTGTCAAGGCCGGCTACGCCGCTTTGTACGCGAAGAAGCTGTTTTGTCATGGTTATCGTTAAAGCAATGGGGGCGGTGTGATCGGGTGCGGCCGACATTGGATGAGGTCTTGCCGAGGCCCATGCACACGCGTGGGGAGGAGTGTAGACGAGTTAGCCGATTCCCATCGCCGCGCGTTATCAGAAATTTCGTGGCAAACAGGCCCGTCGCATCGCGCCGGCGGTGCCCCGTCCCGCTTGCGCGCCGCTCGAAAAGTCGCATTGCGGACCCGCAGCGGCGAGCGCGCGCGTGGTAACTTGCCGCTTTTCCTCTCGTCGCGGCTGCGCCATGGAACGCTTTACGATTTCCCTTGATGATGCACTGGCCAACGAATTTGACCGTCTGATCGCCGAGCGCGGCTACGGCAATCGGTCCGAGGCCGTGCGCGACATCCTGCGTCGGCACCTCGATCACTGGCGCGAGTCGGTCGATGCGGACGGACCCTGCGTGGCCAACCTGTCGTACGTCTACAACCATCACGAACGCGAACTTGCCGAGCGGCTCACGCGCATCCAGCACGATCACCACGATCTGACCGTGTCGACCATGCACGCCCATCTCGACCATGCACACTGCATCGAGACAGTGATCCTGAAGGGGCCGGCCAGCGCGGTCCGCAAGCTCGCCGACGCCATCAGCAGCGAACGCGGCGTGCGCCAGGGGCAACTGAATATGGTCATGACCGAGGGCGATCCGATGCGGGTCGATTCCCATCCGCACGGCCACGCGGGGCATCCGCACCACCACGACTGAAGTTGCCTGGCGCACCATATCGGTGCTTTTCGATTGGTATGAAGTTTGCGTAATTCTTCATACCAATCCGCATCATAAAAAAATGAGCCAGCATCATCCCTCACGCCGGGCGGCGTCGACGCGCCCGGCCATGCCCCCATTGGGGCTTCTTGCCGCGGCGCTTGCCGTGATGCCTCCTGAAGCGCAGGCCGGCGGTCTGCAGCAGGCAACACAGGAGCTTCCCAAACTCACCGTGCGCGCCGCGCGTGACGATGCGCCCAGCGCCGACGCCGCGGTGTCCGCCACGCAGGGCTACGTCAGCCGCGACCAGCTAGCCAACCGTCCGCTGCTGCGCCCCGGCGAACTGCTTGAAACCGTGCCGGGGCTGATCGTCACCCAGCACAGCGGCGACGGCAAGGCAAACCAGTATTTCCTGCGCGGCTTCAACCTGGACCACGGCACCGATCTTTCCACCAGTGTGGCCGGCATGCCGGTGAATATGCGCACGCACGCCCATGGCCAGGGCTATACCGACCTCAATTTCGTGATCCCGGAACTGGTCAGCGGCATCGCTTACAAGAAGGGCACCTACTTCGCCGAAGAGGGCGATTTCTCGGCAGCGGGCGCGGTCACCATGGACTACGTCTCCGAACTGCCGACCGGCATCGCGCAGGTAGAACTGGGGCAGCACGATTATCGCCGCGCGGTACTGGCCAATTCGCACCAGGCGGGGCCGGGCATCGCGCTGTATGGGCTGGAATGGCTGCAGGAGAATGGGCCATGGGTCATGCCGGAGGGCGTGCGCAAGCTCAATGGCGTGTTGCGCTACACGCTGCCGCTCGGTGGCGGTGAACGCGTCAGCGTCAGCGCCATGGCGTATCGCAATCGCTGGGATTCGACCGATCAGGTGCCGCAGCGCGCGATCGACGACGGGCGGATTTCCCGCTTCGGGTATATCGATCCAAGCGACGGCGGCTACGCGTCGCGGTACAGCCTTTCGGCGGACTGGCTGCGGCCGGTAGCGTCCGGCTGGTTCAAGGCCAATGCCTACGTGATCAAAAGCCGGCTGCAACTGTTTTCCAACTTCACCTATGCGCTGGAGAACCCCGAGCGCGGCGATCAGTTTCAGCAGTTTGAAAATCGCGTCACGGCCGGGGCCAATGCGTCGCGCGTGTGGTTTGGCAAGCTGGGCACGCGCGATACGGAAACCGAGATTGGCGCACAGGTGCGCTTTGACCGGCTGGACCCGATCACGCTGGCCGGTTCGGAGGCGCGCCAGATCTACCAGACCACCCGGACCGACACGATCAACGAAACCAGCGCCGCGCTCTACTTGCGCAATACAACCGAATGGCTGCCGTGGCTGCGCACCATCGCCGGCGTGCGTGCAGACCAGTTCTGGTATGGCGTGTCGAGCGACAACCCGCTCAATTCGGGCAACGGCGCCGACCATATCGCCAGTCCCAAGTTCAGCATCGTCATGTCGCCGGCCAAGCGCACCGAAGTATTCGTGAACTGGGGGCGCGGCTATCACAGCAACGATGTGCGCGGCGCGACCACCACGGTCGATCCGTCCACGGGCGAGCCGGCGCAGAAGGTCAGCGTGCTGGTGCCGGCCACGGGATACGAGATCGGCGTTCGCACCAGGCGGCTGGCGCCGGGCCTGCAGCTGTCTGCGTCGCTCTGGCAGCTCGATATCGGCTCCGAACTGGTCTTCTCCGGCGATAGCGGCACCACCGAGCCGAGCCGTCCAAGCCGCCGCCGCGGCATTGAACTGGCCAGCTACTATGCACCGCCCGACGGCCCGCTGGCTGGGCTGATGGTCGATGCGGACGCGGCATTTTCCCGCGCACGCTACCGCGATCATCAGGATGGCGGCGACTACATTCCCGAATCGATCCAGACCACGGCCTCGGCCGGCGTCTCATACAACAGCGGCCGATGGGCGGTCGGCGCGCGTGCGCGCTACTTTGGCCCGCGTCCGCTGGTGGAGGACAACAGCGTGCGGTCCGCGTCGTCGTTCCTGGTCAACCTCAAGCTCGGCTACCGGCTGTTCAGGAACGTGAAGATCTTTGCCGAGGTACTCAACGTGTTCGGCAAACGGGTCAACGACATCGACTACTACTATGCGTCGCTGCTCAAAGGGGAGACATCGCCGCTGAATGCCGACGGGTCGGCGGCCGGCATCTACGATCATCATGTCCATCCCGCCGAACCGCGCACATTCCGCGTGGGCGCAACGTGGAATTTCTGAGCGCGCGTCTGGGGCGTTACGTAGAACGTACCCGGCCGGGTAACATTTTCACGCCCGCGGGCTCAGGTTCTCCTGCGCCAGATGTGGGGACCGGGGCCGGCGATGTGACCCGTATCCTCAGTAGTTCAACACGACGTTCAACATGGCCACGCGCGGATTACCTACGGGCAGCACGTTGTTATTGAGTCCGCCGGCGTAGTACGACTTGTCGAACACGTTCTTGACGTTTAAAGCCGCGCGCCAATGGCTGGCCGTATAGCCGAAGCCGAGATCCGCTACCGCATAGCCGGGGACGGTGTAGTTGAAGCTGTAGCCGCGCTTGGCGCTTTCGCCGCGCGCGCCGATCCCGGCCCACCAGCCCGCCAGTGCGCCACGGAAGCGATATTGGGTCCAGAGCGAGAAGCTGTGGCGCGGCACGGCGTTCAACGGCTTGCCCACATTCGCGGCGACCGTGTCCTCCGTGACTTCGCCGTCGATGTAGGCATAGGCCGCCATCACGCTCAAGCCGTTGCCCAGGTCCTGCGTCAGTTCGGCCTCGAATCCCCGCGACCGCTGCTCGCCCACGGCGACGCTGTATCCGGTGTTGACCGGATCGCTTGTCAGCACGTTCTTGCGCACCAGATCGAACGCGGCAAGCGTCAGCAGGCCGTTCTTGCCCGGCGTGTCGAACTTCACACCGACTTCCACCTGGCGGCCTTTCTCGGGCTTGAACGACGCATTGTTGACGTCGGTGCCGGCGTTCGGCAGGAACGACGTGGAATAGCTGACGTAGGGGCGCGCCCACTGGGTGAGGTCGTACATCACCGCGGCACTGCCGGTGACGGCGTTGTCATCGCTGTCGGTGCGCGTGGCATTGAGCCGGTTGGTACTGGCCGTACGCGCCGATTCGTAGCGCAGACCGCCGGTTACCGTCCAGCGCTCGACAATGCGGATCTGGTCGCGCAGATAAAAGCCCAGCGCATTGAGCATGTCGGTGCTGTCGGTGCTGAAGCTGGCCGGGCAATTGACAGCGGCGCCGTACACCGGGCTGTAGACGTTCAGCGCGGCCACCCGACAGGTCTTCTGCAGACGATCTTCCTTGCTGTGGCGATAGTCGACGCCGAACGTCAGCGTGTGCTGGTGGCCGGTGAATGCAAACGACTTCTGCACGTTGGTGTCGACGCCAAACGCATCGCCGGAGAAATCCTGCTGGGTGGCGCTGCGGCTTAGTGTCTGGCTGTTGACGGCCATTGTTCCGGCCGTGACGAACGTGCCGGTCAGCGACGAGGTCTGGTAGCGCAAATTCTGGTTGACGGTCCAGCCAGAATCGAAGCGGTGCGTCAGCGCGTAGCCGATGCGGTTCTGCTCGCCGTCATAGGGCGCGGCGTTCGGCTCGCCGATAAAGCGCGAATTGGGCACCACGCCATTGATGTTCGATACCAGCGTGCCATTCACAGGCAGACCTTGCTGGCGCACATAATGGCGCTCGTTGTGGCTGGCCAGGATCGTGAAATCGGTTCGATGCCCGAAATCGAGGCTTAGCGACGGTGCGACGTAGCGGTTCCGATACCAGACGTGATCGGTGGCGTCGTCGCTGTTCATCGCCAGCGCATTGAGACGGAAAGCGGCCTTGCTGTCGGGCTTCAGCGGCGTGCCGACGTCGGCCGTCACCTGGCGCAAGCCATAGTTGCCGACCGTAACACCCAGTTCACCGAACAACTCGGGACGCGGGCGCTTGGTGACGATATTGACCAGGCCGCCCGGCTGTACCTGGCCAAACAGCACGGATGCCGGACCCTTCAGAATTTCCACGCGCTCCGCGCCAAACACTTCCTGCGCCACGCGATTGTTGGTGTCGACCAGCAGTCCGTCGGCAAAGACCGATTCCGACGCACGCTGGCCCCGGATGATGAAGTCGTCCCAGCCGCGACGGCCATAAGTATTGGCCGACACGCCCGCCGAATTCCACAGCACGTCGCTGAGGTTCTGGGATTGCTGGCTGTCCATCAGATCGCGCGTGATGACGGTGATCGACTGGGCACTGTCGGCCGCCGATTCATTCGACTTGGTCACGCCAGCGGGACGACGCGTGGCAAATCCGATATCGCCCATGTCGTTGGCGCCGGCGCTGACCGTGACCGCTGGCAATACGGCGCCCTGGTCGGCGGCGAAGACCGTGTTGCCAACGAGGGAAAGGCAGGCGAAGGCTGAGGGAGTGAGAAGACAGCGAGCAGACATTGAGAAGATCCGACGACGACGATCGAGCAAGAGAAGGGCGCAAGAGACGTAATCGGCAGATTGTAAATAAGAAGGATTCGTATTTACAATAACTATCTCGGAATATTTCGAGGCGGGAGAATGGCCAGCGCCAGGGGGCCGGGGTGGGGTGGAGCATGGCGGCCGGCAGGAGTGCAGGCGGGGCGTGGTTGCTGCAGACCAGGCGTAACGGCTGCATGGACGAGAGTTGAGGCGGGATTCGCCCAAAAATTCGTCGCGTCTCAACCCAAATTGGTGATTTCTCTGGAGAAACGACGCGGCGTTTCACGCCGCATCGCAGATAGAACACGTCTCATCGACGGCATTGCGCCGAAATTCCACTCGATTGCTAGCGATCAGAAGCTCAACGCAAACCATGCGAAAAATTCGATGGCTGGTAAAAGCAGAACCAGAAACAGAACGAGCATTGTTCTGTTCGCCCTGTCAGCAGCAGCGAACCATATTGCTATAGCCAGCGCTATCAACCACCCCGCCAGACAGTAGAAGGAAAGCGAAAGCTGCGCGCTCGGGCTCCATGTGGCGTCTGCGAATTCAATTTCTTGCCAGGACGCTCGCCTTAGCCAAGCGGACAAAAAAATCAAAAGCAATTGGACAAGGCCGAGGGTCAGATAGCGCTTCTTCACTGGCTACCTCGCTTCGGATAGTAATTCTTCTTGGTAAGGCGTTTTGATTTCACTAGCGCTGCATCCAACTCTTGCCCCACACCCGCTCTACAAACGGAGTTCTTGCCGTTCCAGTTTGCCTTCGCCCAGACTTGCAACGACGCGATTTCGGCCGCCACGCTTCGCTTCGTACATTCGCTCGTCCGCATCTTTGATTGCATCGGCGAGGGGCTGATCTGCTCGTGGCCACGTCGTAACGCCAATCGAAATGGTGATATGCCCCACTTGTGGCATTGCTGATCTTTCCACTGTTTGCCTAAGTCGCTCCGCGTAGTCCATTGCAGCGGAGAGGGACGTATCCGGCAGCAGGACCAGAAATTCCTCGCCCCCAACCCGGCATGGCAAGTCGTGGCTGCGGGAGCAATCACGAATGCATCGCGCCAAATGCTGCAAAACCAGATCGCCGACGTCGTGGCCGAATGTGTCGTTGACGCGCTTGAAGTGATCGATATCGAGCGCTACAAGTGCGACGGGCATTCTTTTCTTTTGGATGTCGGCCAACGCCTCGTCAAGGGCTCGCCGATTTGCCAAACCGGTCAGAGGATCGGTCTGCGAGGCTAGCTCCAAACCCGTAACCCTGGCTTGCGTTGAGTTGATGCTGCGTAGCAGTGCCTGTTTAAGGTTGTTCGATTCGAAATACCAGGCACGGACGCGGGCTATCTTGTCGGCGCTTTCAATCAGTCCTGTGTCGGTCGTGCTTTCTGCGAGGCGACGTAGCGGGCGTGCAATCAGTATGGCCAATCCCCAAATCACAAGGAAGCCCACAACCGCAATCGGCGTCGCCGTTTTGAGTATCCTGCTCATCAATACGTGAAGCGGGGCCAGCACTGAAGTCACCGGTTGCTGACTGACGACGGCCCAGCGTGCGGCGGGGATAAACGCGTACCCGCTCAGCACATCGTTACCTCGTCCGGTGGTCATGCGGGAACTGCCGTCTTGCCCATCGAACGCATTGTCAATGCCTTTGTTTGCCCCAGCCCTCAGTCCGATACGTGTACTGACGGTGTGGAACAGGAGCGTGCGCTGGGAGTCCACCAAATAGACCTGAGCGTCGGTCAGATAGAAATGCTTGGTGATCAGCGAATGCAAAATTCCATCCTTTTCCACATAGATCGCTCCGCCTATATATCCAAGAAATTCACCGGCTCGTGTGATGATCGGCGCCGAGATGAACACAATCAGATTTCCGGAGCCAGATCGAAAGGCAGGGCTGACCAGTGGTTTTCGCTCTTGCAGGGCGGCCTGCGCGCTTGGAGTCGATAGCTGCATGCCGTCCAGCCGCAGGGAATCCGGTGCGCCTGCCAAGATGCGCCCACTCGAATCAACAATCAGCACGCTGTCGAATGCGTCGTCTTCGAGTTGCAATCGCCTTGCCTCCGAAGCGAGCGCAGGGATGTCGGTGAAACGATCTGAAAGTTTGCCTGCCGCATATTGCAGCCGCGATTGGGCCGACAGTAGGAATGCGTTGACCGACGCAGCCACGCGCGCGCTATAGGCGTGGTTGGCGTCAAGAGCATTTTGAATCAAAGTCTCCCGCATCACGCGGTACGAGGAATACAGGGAGTTGGCTAGCGTAATGACGCAAGCGCCAAGCGCCAGGGCCAGAATCAGGGTGCGAAGATCTGTGCGGGGAGTAGCCATCAAGTCTGATCCCATATTCGGCGGTTTTCTATTATGACCGCACTTTTAGATCGCGCTTGAGAGAGTGCTAAGTTCGCAACGCTCGCTGACTCCCCCGATAGTCGTCCACCGACGCATCGGCTGGTCTCAACGTCCCGCAAAGCACCGCCGGAAAGCCGCTGGAATACACGTGCTTATGGCAATCGCATGCATCCGGCATGGCGGTGCCGAACGGGCCGGCGTTTATGCAAGCCGCCCCTCGTGCACGGGCGCGCCGCCTGCCGACATGTCGGCGCACAGGATCGTGCCGGTGGTCGATTCGGTCATGAATAGCGTGGTGCGATCCGCGCCGCCAAAGCACAGGTTGGTCAGCGATGCACCGGCGGGGCTGCGGATCACCTCGACCGGTTCGGCGCGATGATTGAGCACCCAGACATAGCCGAGGCCCGGATTGGCCACCAGCAGATGACCATCGGCGCGCATAGCAAGGCCGTCGGGACCGCTCGGGCCGTACGAAGTAAAGAACTGCCCGACCTTGCTGACAGAGCCATCGGGCTGCAATGGCACGCGCCACACGCTGTTGGCGCGCGTCATGGCGACGAACAGCACTTTCTCGTCGGGCGACAGCACCACGCCGTTCGGGCTGGGCGCGTTGTCCAGCAGCACATCGAGTTTGCCGTCGGGCGCCAGGCGATAAACGCGTCCGGTCGGATCGTGCAGACCAGTTTGGCCCTGGTCCGTGAAATACAGGTTGCCGTGCGAATCGAAGGTCAGGTCGTTCACGCCACGAAAGCGCTCCGAATTTCGGCGCTCCAGAAACGGCGTAACGCTGCCCGACCGCGTATCCAGACGCATCAGGCCGTTGCGATAGTCGGTGATCAGGAAATCGCCGTTGGCCAGACGCTTCATGCCATTGGGTTCGCCGTCATATTCGACCACCAGATCCCATTCGCCTTGCATCGAAATACGGAAGATACGGCCGTAGGGAATGTCGGTCACCCAGAGGTGGCCATCGGCCCACACGGGTCCTTCGAGGAAAGAGTGGATGGTTGCGCCGCCGCGATTGGCATGCGCCCAGGCATTGGTAGGGTCGTTGCGCCGCCATGACGCTGGCAGCGCGCTAAAGACGCTCGCTTCGCGTACTGCCGGTGGTTCGATAAGGAACATCGTTGCTCCTGGCTATTGCTTTTCGATCTGCGCCTTTTGCGCGACCGCGGCCCATTGCGCAGTTTCGCGCTGAATCAGCTGTGTGAACGCGGGACTGTCAAGGTTACCCGGTTGCGATCCCATCTGCGCGAGGAACCCCTTCATGTCGGGCGCCTGGAGCGCCCGATGGATTTCCGTCTGCAGTCGCGCGATGACATCGGCGGGCGTGCCTTTGGGTGCGGCCAGACCGGACCAGTTGAACAGATTGAATCCGGGAACGCCAGCTTCCGCGAAGGTGGGCACGTTGGGAAACACATCAAGACGGGTCTTGCCGCTGATGCCAAGCAGGCGCATCTGATTGCCGCGGACCGGCGCCAGCGCAGTCGGCGTCGATACCACCAGCAGGTCCACGCTGCCGGACAGCAGTCCAACCATGGCCTCTCCCGCGCCCTTGTACGGCACGTGCATCAGCTTGATACCCGCGGCCTGCTGGAATGCTTCGGCCGCAAAATGGGGCGAACTGCCGGAGCCGCCGCTGCCGAACGTCACTTCGCCTGGATGCGCCTTCGCGTAGGCGACCAGCGAGGCCAGATCCTTGAAGCGCGAGTCGGCCTTGACGCCAAGCACGACCGGCGAAAACGCGAACGGCGCAATCGGCACCAAAGCCGTCTGATGGTCCCAGCTCAGTTTTCTGAAGACATAGGGCAGGGTGGTGTATGAGTTGTCGTTCGCCAGCAATGTGTAGCCGTCCGCGGCAGCGCTTACGACCTGGGAGGTCCCGATCGTGCCGGACGCCCCCGGCTTGTTCTCCACCACGAAGCTCTGTCCGGTCTGCTGGGTAAGCTTTTGGGCGATCTTGCGCGTCACCACATCGACGGCGCCGCCGGGCGGATTCGGCACGATGATGCGGACCGGTTTGTCGGGATATGCGGCCGCGGCGGACAGGCTGGCGAGCAGCGTCGCACCCGCCAGCGCGCAGGCAATGGTTCGATGAAACATCGTTGTCTCCTTGTGCCGCATCGTATCCGGCCGTCAGCTGGGATCGTGCGGACACGTTTTTAGGTTTTTGGTTGCCGATGCCGGCAATGCCGCCGTGCGCGGTCAGGCCGGCGCGGGCACCCCTTGCAGCACTGCCAGCACGTTCTTCGCGGCGCCTACGCCCATGTTCACATACGCCGCGTCGCTGACGCCGCCGATATGTGGCGACAGGATGACGTTGGGAATCTCGCGGAACACATGCGGCGTCGGCATTGGTTCGACGGCAAAGCTGTCCAGTCCGGCGGCCAGCAGTTTGCCGCTGCGCAGCGCTTCGGCCAGCGCCGCTTCGTCGATGAGTCCCCCGCGCGCCGTGTTGACGAGAATCGCGCCGTCCTTGAACGTCGCCAGCGTCTCGCGGTTCAGCATGGCGCGGTTTTCCTCGGTCAACGGGCAGTGCAGCGACACCACGTCCGATTCCGTGAACACGCGGGGCAGGTCGACCAGCGTCACGCCTGCCGGGGCTGCCTTGGCAAAGGGATCGAAGGCGATAACCTGCATGCCCATCGCCACGCCGATGGCCGCCGCGCGCCGGCCGATTTCGCCAAGCCCGACGATGCCGAGCGTGCGGCCATTGAGTTCGACCGCCTTGTACGTGGCCTTGTCCCAATGGCCCTGGCGCATGCGCGCGTCCAGATGTGGGACAGCCTTGGCGCACGCCAGGATCAGCGCCCAAGCATGCTCGGCCACGGCGGCGGCATTGGCGCCGAGCGCGGCGGCCACTTCGATGCCGCGCGTCCGCGCAGCGGCCTTGTCGATCGTGTCGGTGCCGGTGCCGTGCTTCGAAATCACCTTCAGGGCCGGCGCGGCGTCCATGACGTCGGCGCCGATGGCGCCGTAGCGCACGATAATGCCGGCCGGATTATGTTGGCGGGCGAGGGCCTCGATATCGGTGGCTTGCGGCGTCTTTCCCGCAAATATGACTTCGTAGTCGTCCAGCAGTGCAAGTGCTTGCGGGGCAAGGTCAGGGCCCGTGACGATGATGACCGGCTTGTTCGTCACAGTGCTTCTCCCTGTTTCAGAACGCCGGCGGTAACCAGCGATGCGAGCAGCCACGGCGCGGTGGTGTTGCCCTCCTTGATCTGGGCAATGCGCTGGGCTTCGGCTTCTTCCTTCTTTTCTGCGGCATCGAGCAAGGCCTCGATTTTCTCGCGCTCGACTACCACCAGGCCGTCGGCGTCGCCGCAGATGTAATCGCCAGGGTGCACCGTCACGCCGCCCACGGAGATGGGATGGCCGATGCGGCCGCCGACTTCCTTGGTCGGGCCATTCGGATTGGTGCCCACCGAGAACACCGGGAACTGCATCTCGTCGAGTTCCAGGCTGTCGCGGACCGCACCGTCGATCACCACGCCGGCAAGACCGCGCTGACGTGCCGCGTGCATCATGATGGTCCCCATCAGCGCCGAGGTCTGGTCTCCCTTGCCGTCGACGACGAGCACGTCGCCGGGCTGCGCGAGTGCCAATGCCGCGTGGATCATGAGATTGTCGCCGGGCCGCACTTCGACGGTAAACGCTGGGCCGGCAACTTTCATGGTCGGGCGCAGCGCGCGGATCCGGCCATGCAACGCGCCGCGGCGTCCGCCGACGTCGGACAGAATCGCGGGTTGGAATTTAGCGGCGCGCGCGACGATCTCGGCGGGTACGCGCTCGAACGATTTGATGATGTTTGGCAAAGTCATGATGGCATCCTGGCAGTCTGGGAGGGAGAGAGAGGAGAAAGGCGTCAGTCGAGCTTGACGCCGGAGGTCTTGATGACCGACGCCCAGCGGCCGATGTCCTGCTTGATCAGCGAGCCAAACGCCTCGGGCGTGCCGCTCAGCACCGATGCGCCTTGCTCGTTCAGCTTGGCGGCCAGCGCCGGCGCCTTGAGGGCCTTGTTGAATTCGGCATTGAGTCGCGCCACGATGTCCTTCGGCGTGGCGGCAGGGGCGAGAAAGCCGAACCACGTTGCGGTATCGAAGCCCGGATAGCCAAGTTCGGCCACGGTGGGCACCTGCGGCAGGTCAGGCAGGCGTTTGGGCGCGGTCACGGCAAGCGGACGCATCCGGTTGCTCTTGATATGGCCGAGCAGCGTGGGCACCGATGCCATGTAGAGGTCCACCTGCCCGCCCATCAGATCGTTGACTGCCTGCGCCGCACCCTTGTACGGGACATGCGTGAACTTCACTTTAGCGGTTGACTGCAGCAGCTCGCTGCCGAGGTGCGCCACGGTGCCGTTGCCGGGCGAGGCGAAATTGAGAGCGCCCGGTTTCGCCTTGGCGGCCGCGATCACCTCCTTGAGCGTGTGGTACGGCGAATTGACGTGGGTGACCAGAACCAGCGGCGCCGATGCCACCATGCTGATCGGGGCGAGGTCCTTGAGCGGGTCATAGGGCAGCCGTTCGTACAGCGACGGATTGATGGCCAGGTTGCTGGTCTGCCCCAGGACGATGGTGTAGCCGTCGGCCGGCGCCTTGGCCGCGGCGTCCACCCCGAGGTTGCCGCCGGATCCTGGCTTGTTGTCGACCACGAAAATCCAGCCCGTTGATTTCGCGACCGTGTTTGTCACTTCGCGAGCGATGATGTCGGTGCCCCCGCCGGCCGGAAACGGCACGATCACGCGGATCGGCTTGGCGGGATACTGTGGCGCGGCGTGCGTGGTGGGGGACGCGAGCACCACGGCTGCGGCAAACATCCGCGCGCAGTGCTTGAGAATGGCCTTCATGTCTGTCTCCGAAATTCGTTTTCGTTGTGAGTTGGATTGTGTTTCACCGTTTCACTCCATACAATCACGTTTCATACAATGAACCGCATTTCGGCCCATGCCCTCAAATAGTGATTCGAGCGACATCCAGAAGGTCGAGGACGGCAGTTCAGGCGTCATCGCGGTCACGCGCGCGCTGCGGGTACTGGAAGCGTTCGGCGTCAATGACCCGCAGCTCTCGCTTGCCGAACTGAGCCGACGCACCGGCATCCACAAGACCACCGTGCTGCGCCTGGCTCGCACGCTGGCGGCCGACAACTATCTGGTGCAGAAAGAAGACGGAAACTGGCGGCTGGGCCGCGCGGCGGGGTGGCTGGGCGCGTGCTACCAGGCCACCTTCAACGTGCAGGAGGTGGTCGAGCCGGTGCTGCGCGAGTTGACGATGAAGACCGGTGAAAGCGCGTCGTTCTATGTCCGCGAAGGTCAACAGCGAACCTGCTTGCTGCGCGTGGAAGGGCCGCAGGCGATCCGCCATCATGTGCGGATCGGTGCGGCGCTGCCGCTGGACAGCGGCTCCCCGGGGCGCGTCATCCTGGCGTTTTCGGGCGAGCCCGGGGAACTGCACGAGATGATTCGCCGCCGCGGCTTTCATCTGTCGCTCGGCGAGCGCGAGCCCGAAGTGTCGAGCGTATCGGCGCCAGTGTTCGGTCTGCATTGGCGGCTGCTGGGGTCGATGTGCATATCGGGGCCCACTTCCCGCCTGAACGAAACGCGCTTGCTGGAACTGGCGCAGACCGTGGTCGATGCGGCCAACAAACTTTCCTATGCCATGGCGGGGAGCCAGCGGCCCGTCACACCGCTCGAGAAACCGTCGACCTGGCACCCCTGAGGCGCGGCGAGGGCCATGCAGGTGTCGCCCTGAAACTTTTCGGCGTGGTGGGCGTCGCTATGGGGATACCCGCTTGGGGATGATGCAGCGAGGAACCTGAACGATGAAGATGGCCATCCTGGTGAACCACCCGTGGTTTGGCACGGCAATGGGCGCGGTGGCGGCGATACTGCTCGGTTTGCTGGTGCATCGGCTTGGCAGCCTGCTGCTGTTGCGGATGACGCGCCATACGCCGGTGCTGCACGCCATCGTGGCAAAGTCCCGCGTGGCGGCAACCGCGGTGGTGCCGTTGATGCTGTTGCAGACGACATGGCAGGCCGCACCGGATGACCTGCGCTGGATCGACAGCATCCGGCATCTGAATGGTTTGCTGCTGATCGTCGCCACCACGTGGTTGATCGTGCGGATCATCGCCGGATTTGCGCAGGGCATACTCGACCAGCATCCCGTCGATGTCGCGGACAACATCAGCGCCCGGCGCATTCACACGCAGACGCGCGTGATCTCCCGCATTGCGATGACGCTGGTGGTGGTAATGGGCACCGCCATGTTGTTGATGACGTTTCCCGGCGCGCGGCAGGTGGGCGCAAGTCTGCTGGCCTCGGCCGGCGTGGTCGGCCTGATCGCCGGTTTCGCTGCCAAGCCCGTCTTCAGCAACATGATTGCCGGGCTGCAGCTGGCGTTGACGCAGCCGCTGCGGCTTGACGATGTGCTGATCGTCGAGGGCGAATGGGGGCGCGTTGAAGAAATCACCAGCACGTATGTGGTGCTGAAGATCTGGGACGAGCGCCGCCTGATCATCCCGTTGCAGTACTTCATCGAAAAGCCGTTTCAGAACTGGACGCGCAACAGCGCGCAGATCATGGGCGCGGTGTTCTTCCACGTCGACTACGGCATGCCGCTTGCCCCGCTGCGCGAGGCGTTGACGCGCATCGTTAAGGAGCGGCCCGAATGGGACGGGCGCTTCTTCAATCTCGTGGTCAGCGATACGACCGAAAAGACCATGCAGTTGCGCGTGCTGTGCACCGCCGCGTCATCGGGCCTGGCGTGGGATCTGCGCTGCGCCATCCGTGAAGCGCTGATCGACTTCATGCAGCGCGAATACCCGCAGTTCCTGCCGCGCCTGAGGATCGAAGGCGAAAGCGCAGCGTCGCAGACGCCAGGCTAGGGCGCCGGCACCCGTGCGCGCGATTGGCGTTCGCGCAGTTCCTGGCCTCGGAACGACCCGAACCGGTTGGCGTAAAGCCAAGTGAACTCCGCGCCGAGCAGAAAGATTTGCGCGGAGTAATACACCCATACAAGAATCACGACCAAGGACCCCGCCGCACCGTAACCGGTGGCGATGCCGGTCTTCCCGATATAGAGGCCGATCAGCAGCTTGCCCACCGTGAACAGCGCCGCGGTCACGGCTGCGCCGAGCCACACATCGGGCCAGCGTACGTCCGCATGCGGCATGATCTTGTAGATCATGGCGAACACCACGGTGACCATCACGAAGCCCAGCGCCATGTCGATCATCTGCGCCAGCCACTCGGCGTCGCCCAGCATCGGCGACCAGTATCGGCCCATCGCCGCCAGTGCCGCGCTGGCCACGAGCGACACGATCAGCAGAAAGCCGATGCCCAGGATCATTCCAAACGACAACACGCGCGCGCGCAGCAGTTCCCAGATGCCCGACGGCTTCTTGCGTTCGGGCACGCGCCAGATGCGGTCCAGCGCATCCTGCAACTCGGCAAATACCGTCGTGGCACCCACCAGCAACGTGACGGTGCTAAGCACGGCGGTCAGCGATCCCTTCGCCGGAGAACTTAGCGACACCAGCATGTCCTCGATGGCACGCGCGCCTTCATCGCCCACCAGGCCACCGATCTGCGCCACAACCGCGCCACGCGCGGCTTCGTCGCCATACGCGAGCCCGGCTACCGCAATGACGATCAGCAGCAGCGGCGCAACGGAAAACACGGTGTAGTACGCCAGCGCCGCCCCCATGCTTGGCGCATAGTCGTCGCGCCAGGCGGTGACCGTGTCTCTCAGCAACCGTAGCAACGTTCCGGCGGTCGGCCTTGCCCCGACCATTCGCTGTGCTTCCCGCATGATGTGCCTCCCGCTGCAGTCTCCTGCTGAAAGGCTAGCGTCTCGCGGCGACCCGCAGCTATCGGTCGCGGTCTGACACGCGGCGGCGGCGGCATGAAAAACCTTCGCATCTCACGTGACGGCAGCCGCCACAAAGCGCAGCGTGCCCGCCAGTCGCGCAGGCTCACCGGTGTCGTTTGGATGGTTGACCCCGTCCACAACCGGCATTTCGGCGAAATCGAACGGGCTGACGCCGTCCAGGCAGGCCACATTCACGCCGAACAGGTTTGGATTCGATCTGCGCTGCAGATGGGTGTGAATGCCGCAGCGGGAACAAAAGAAATGCTGCGCCGTGCCGGTGTTGAACCGGTAACTGGTAAGCATCTCTTCTCCCTGCACAAACTGGATGCCGCCTATTTCCGCCGCGACCACCGCCGCGCCGCGCATGCGGCAGTAGGAACAGTTGCATCGACGGACCGTATTGAGCCCGTCGCTCAGCGTGACCACAAAGCGCACCGCGCCGCAGTGGCATTTTCCCGTCCGCTGGTTCGTATCGGTCGACATATTGGGTGTATCTCCGTCATGCGGTGCCAGCTGGCAATGGTTAAACGGTATGAGTGCGGAAGAGCGTCACAGGCGCCGAAGCAGGATATCTATCTTATTGCGGTCTGACAAACGAGATAAATTTGCGATTTGCTTTAAATAATCTATCGCGAGAGGGTCGCCACAAAAGCGCTGCCGCTGCGTCATCCGAACTCGACGGAAGTCAGTTCGGCTGCAAGGCATCCCACTTCGGCGGGATGGCCCGCACAGAAGGACAGCCGCAGAATCGCGATCCGCGGCCAGGATGCTGCAAACATAAGACATAGGGAAGAGGTCGCATGGACCAGCGTTTATCGCGAAAGACTCGGGCGCTTCGAATCGCTGCTCTTGGGATTTGGGCAGCATGCATGTCGGGCTCGGCCTATGCGCACGGCGGCGGCCTCAATGCCGAGGGCTGCCACACCAATAGAAAGACCGGCGAGTATCACTGCCACCGAGGCTGGGCGACCAATACTGGCACCTCTTCAAAGTCTTCTGTCAGTCCCGATGGGCGTCCGGGTAACGCCAATTCCTTTCTGTCCGGTCGGCAAACGCCGAGCGGTCAAACCTGCTACACCGGCCCCCGGGGTGGCACATATACCATCACCGCGAGTGGCCGAAAAAACTACGGCGGTTGCTGAAGAACCCTGCGTGTCTTCTCAGGCAAGTGCACGCCGCGCCAACCTCGTCGCCGAATCGGTATACGACTAGGTCGATAACCGGACGGGGTCTCGAGGGAGAGACCGTTCGTCGGCATTAGTGCGCCCACGTCACGGGAACCTTCGCCGAGCACGCCGCAATCTTGCCCAGCCAATTTCTGCTGGTTTGCACGGTGACACGACTCTCCTCAATTGGCGCGACCTTCCTGCCCCATCGATCGGCAAGACTCTTAGCCACGCTACGGGCTGCTGTTGTGCATGCCGAGACCGCTGTGGTGTGTCGTATCGTGAAGTCCGGATATCGGTGGAAAACCAGCAACGTAAAACCGTCGGGCGAATATTCGGTCGCGTACTCCGTCGACACGTCATACGTCGACAGTTGGCGGCCTGAAGACGATGGCGCCGGCGTGGAGCAGGCGGCCAACATCGAGCAGACGATCGCTGCAGCAATTTTCTGACATCTCACAGCGCAACTACCTGCCTTGCCCATAGTGCCGTGTTCCTCGGATCTGCATGTTTGAATGGGGCTGGATGTTACCAAAAACAAAGGCGCACCAATTGAGCGCCCCTCTGCCAGGAGGGTGGGGCAGGGCAGCCCGCTTCTTGAAAGCGATGAGCGAGTCGACGGCGGCAAAAGGGCGTTCGCGTACCCATAATCGGGGAAACTGCGTAATCACCAAAAATGCTAAAGTAGCGCAAATCTTGCCACACCCAATATAGAGCGAGCCGGGCGTCAGAGCCTTCGAATACCGGGGAAAACCGATGAGTAAAAAAACGGGATGGGGTCATCCAGGTCTTGCCATGCGCGTATTCGTCGCCGCGTCATTGCTGTTTGCCTTAAGCGGCTGCCAGGACGATACGCCGACACCGCCAACGACTGCCGCCTGCACAGGTTCGGCATGCAATGCCAATCCGGATCCCGAGACGCCCGCACCGGTCACACCGTTGTGCCCCGCTGCACTCGACTACGGCACCACCTTCACTGGCGCCTCTGCCGGTGGGGAGTACATCAAGCTCAGCATCGACACCGCGACCCGGCGGTACCGGATGACGTTTGTGGAGTCGTCGGTGCCAAGATCCACCGGCCAACTCCAGAACACCCGGGCGGGCCTGACGATCGAGGGGGACTTCACTCATCCCGCTACCCTGCCGACCGCCGAACAGAATCGCTGCGCCATCGTGCTGCAAAGCGGCCAGACATCAGATGGCAGCTACTCGGCGACGATCAATCCGGCCAATCCGCCCATGCTCTTTGTAGGATTTGGCGTTGTCACAGGCGGGTCCCCGGGGGCGACATTTCAGTTCGATGGTATTGAGCTGGCGCCGGGCACCGTGATTGCTGCCGTGCCCAAGCGCAGCTTCGACAGTTTTCCGTTTATCGGTTTTGCGGTGACGGAAACCGATCTGTCCCAGGTAGCGGGCCGCTACCATGTCGTTGGCATGTATCTGACGCCGTCGGGCTCCAGCTACCAGACGGCCGCTCCCCAAGGCTGGGAGCCGGAGCCCGTCAACTGGACGGAAACGCTGAATGCAAGCGGTTCATGCGCTGCCGAGGGAAATGGATATTCCTGCCGCACTACGGGCACGCCATGGGCGCGACGCCACAACGCCGATGGGTCACTAGACAACGCATTCGCGAGCAGCAGCGTGTCGGCGGGCGTACCTTACGTAACGGTTGGCAACGCACAGCCCATCGTATTGCTGCAGCCTTCGCTGGCACACGGCATCATGATCGTTGGCAAGGTCGGCAACCAGCGGATTCCCGTGGTGGCACGGATCGGATTCGTCAACCATCCGACAGGGAATCTGCTGACCTCGGTCGTCGACGACCAAGTCGGGCTGTCATTGCTGGTGCCGGCTACCGCCGTGCAGGCCAACGCCTTTGACGGTACGTACGTCGCGGTATCGTCCGCCGCACTGTGCGGCAAGGTCGCCAACAACGGCCCAAGCGGCTCTCCAGCGGTCGCCATGGGCGTGTTCGATCCGAGCGTCGATCATCCCGATCTTCCGGGGGTTTACAGCGGATCGCTATTCCACCCTGATGCGGGTAACTGCCTCGATGGATCGAGCACGTCAACGCCGGCGGCCACCTACGTGGGCAACCTGCTCCATGGAGCAGACGGCGTGCAAGCAGGTGCCACCGTATCGTCCGCAACACCATCACTGTCGTTGGACTATGCGCAGACCGTGCCCGGCAAGGTGAAGGTCAGCGCGTTGCAAGCATTCAGTACGCAGGGCCCCTCCGGAAATATCCCGCTGTTTAACGTCGGGGATATGGGCGTGATGGTCAGGAACGGGCCGGTTTACGCGCTGATCATGAATTCGAACAAATACAACCCCTTTGTGCAGTTCGGCATGGCGCTCCCTTGAAGCGGCGACTGCTGGCGGACGTCATTCGTCAGACTCCAATGCAGAAGAACGGCGGCGGAAGTTTTGCGTGATATGCCGCCGTTGTCGCCAATGCGACGAAAGCCGTGGCCTACAACAGTCTCGGTGCGTAAAGCGCACCCTGGAACTCTGGAACATATTCGTACTTGAGCATCTTGCCCAGCTTCAGGGATTTGATAAACAGCGACAGGCTTCCGTCCGTCAGGCCCAGATGGACCGCTTCGGCACTTGAACTCGACGCGTGCGAAAGCTGCCGGGAGGTTGTATGGCCGGTGGTCAACCGTCCCTGCTGGTCGATATTCGTGAAGCTGTTCGTCACGAGCACTACCTTGTGCGACACACTGTCCAGCTTGCTCGCCTCCAGCTTGACGTCGACCTTGCCAGTGTCGCTGTCCAGAATCTCGACGACGACCGAACTGTCGGTCTCGCGATAGTGGATGTCCGTCAGCCACTTCGGCAGGTTGTATCCGACGACACCACGCACCCGCGCAAGTTCGGTATTGACGGGCAGTTTGAGTACGTAGCCCCAGAAGTCATTCGACATGGCCTGGCTCATCAGCGTCAAGGGTCCGAGGCTGACGCCATCGGGCCGTGTCGTGATGACCGATAGCCCAATCTCGTTGTAGCTATCGTTATCGCAGTAGCGATACGCATAGGCCGTAAGTGCCACCAATCCTCTGCCGGGCCATACCTGAAGCGGCTGCACCTTTTTAAGCACAGCCGCGGGCATCAATTCTCGAAGCCGGTCAATGTCCGCGGTAAAAATGGCGGTAACTCTGCTGTTCTTGTAGTAGAAGTTCGGCGAATACGATTCAAAGCCAATATCGACTTTCTCTTTCTTGAGTTTTCTGAACCAACTCAGGTCCACATCCGGCGCTTCGGCCTCGATGACGGCAAGCGACGGGTTCGAACGAAAGCGATCATAGAGTCCGCCCTTTAAAACTGGAACCCGATGGCCAGCGATATCGATGCTTGTGGTGGGAGATGGCGTGGCATCGGCGCAAGCAGGCGTCAGGGTGGTGCCGAGAACGGCACCGGTTACAGCAAATTTGCGGATCGTCATTTCGTGGTGCAAGGGTAGAGGTGCATGTCGGGTTGGGTCGTCGGTCAGACAACAGCGCGCTCGCTAACCCATCGCCGGTACTTTCTGGCGCGCCACGCATCGCTGGTTTGCTGCAAGATCAGCGCGCGCAATGGCGACACACGCGCGTTCGTCGGCTTGCCGCGGCTGAGCTGGCGCAGTTGGAACTTGACCGTTGCCATATTGGCCAGCGATGCCAGCGCCTTGTTTTTCCAAGTGATAGGGGGTAGGACCGGCGCCGCTTGCTGCCCGGCCCGCCAGACGCGCGGCAGCCGCGGGTTGATGGCGAGCGCGGTGCCGATGCCGACCATGTCCACGCCGCTGCGAATCACCTCCTCAGCCACGGCAAGGCGGCGGATGCCCCCGGTGACCATAATCGGCATCTTCGCCACGGCGCGAATGTCCTGCGCGAATTCCAGAAAGTACGCCTCGCGGGCCAGGGTGCGGCCATCGCGAGCCTGACCTTGCATCGCAGGGGCTTCGTAGCTGCCGCCGGACAGTTCGACCAAGTCGACGTCCAGACCGTTAAGCATTTGCACGACTTCGCGCGCGTCATCGACGCTGAACCCGCCACGCTGGAAATCGGCGGAGTTCAGCTTGACCGCCACCGCAAAACTCGGTGAGACCGCCGCGCGAACCGCCCTGACGATCTCGACCAGCAGCCGCGCGCGATTTTCCAGCGGGCCGCCCCAGCGGTCTGTTCGGTGATTCGTTAGCGGAGACAGGAACTGGCTCACGAGGTAACCGTGCGCGGCATGAATCTGGACGCCCGTGAAGCCCGCCTGTTCGCCTAACTGCGCCGTCCGCGCGAAGCGTTGGATGACGTCGACGATCACTGCTTCCGTCATCGCCTGCGGTGGGTTGAAGTGTTTGGACATTTTGCCCAGATCAATGGCTACCGCGGACGGTGCCCAGGTAGCTTGCCCCAGACTGGCAGGCATCTGGCGGCCCGGGTGGTTGATCTGCAGCCAGAACTGCGCGCCGTGGGCGCGGCCTGCGCTGGCCCAGCGTTTAAATCGCTCCAGGTGCCGCGCGTTTTCCAGCACCACGCCGCCTGGCCCGGTCATTGCACGACCGTCCACCATGACATTGCCGGTCAGCAGCAAGCCAGCGCCGCCATCCGCCCACGCGCTGTACAGGCGAATCAGCCCGTCCGAAGGCGCATGGTCGGCGTCTGCCATGTTCTCTTCCATCGCAGCCTTGGCGATGCGGTTTGGAAGGCTTGAACCATTGGGGAGGGGGAGTATGTCGAACACGGTCATGAGATCACCTCGTTAGAGCGTGCCTCGACTTTAAGGTTATAGTTAACTTGAAGGTCAAGCGGTTTTTTGCGATGTCGCTCCGGCCCAATCCACTGTAGGATTGAAGCTCACTTCAAGGTCAATGTTTTTTGGTTATGAGGATAGGAGAACTAGCGCGGCGCAGCGGCTTGTCAGCCTCTCGCATTCGCTTCTACGAGGCCGCCGGCCTGATCACAGCCGTGGAGCGCTCGTCCAACGGCTATCGCGACTACTCGCCCGACGCGGTGTGGATTCTGGAAATCATTGCCAGCGCACAAGCCGCAGGATTTTCCCTCGAACAAATCCGGCATTTGCTGCCGCTTGGATCGGGGAACTGGCAGCATGATGAATTGCTGGATGCACTCAAGCACAAGGTCGCCGAAATCGAAGACATGCAGAAGCGACTGAAGGCCAACCGCGCCAAACTGCTTGCCGCTATCAAGAATATCGAAGAGCGGCCTGCGGAACTGGATTGCGCAGACGGAGCGCAATGGGTGATGGATCGGCTGCGCGCAAAGGGCGCCATCGTGAAGGACAAGCGCCGCCGTCCGAGTACGAAGTGACCTTAATATCCGGCACGACTTCTATCGTCCGTAGGCCCTTGCACGGCTCAAGGCTCACGTCGACCCGGCGCCTGGAGAAGCGCCACACGGAGTTTTTTTAACGTCACGTTTCAAACGACTGTTGCCGCTTGCGCGCGCGGAATCGGGTATCGGGAAACCTCACGCACGCCGGCGGCAAACCCAGTTCTGGCAAGGCTTTCAGGCAGTTGGACCGTGTTTAGTTTCGCTAATTTCAGCGCCAATTCGCATTAAATGCAATTGAACATGGTAAAAGCTTGTGCCAAGTGATCCAGTGATCGCTACCATCTGGACATCGCTGCCAATGGAGATAGGTATGACTGGATCTCGCCGCTTCAGCGTGCCGATGCAAGTGGTGTTGTTCGGCGCGTTGGCAACATCGCCGGGCTGGCTTGGCGCCGCCACCAAGACGACGACGTTCGCGGTGCGGCTGACATTGACAGCCGATTGCACGATCTCCGCCAGCGATCTCGACTTCGGCTCGCACGGCGTGCTGGCTGCCAACGTCGACCAGACCTCCGCGCTCTCGGTCACTTGCACCACGAACGCGCCGTATCAGGTCGGCATCGATGCCGGCACCACGGCAGGCAGTTCTATCGCCAATCGCCTGATGGCCGGCACCGGCGCAACTACGGTTCAGTACCAGATCTATCGCGACAGCGCACGCTCGCAGGTCTGGGGCAACACGCCCGGCACCGATACGGTGGGCGGCACCGGCAACGGGTCGGCGCAGGCCATCACTATGTACGGGCGCGTGCCGACGCAGCCAACTCCCGCGGCGGGCACCTATACCGCCACCGTCACCGCCACCGTAAACTTCTGATGGCCATCGCCGCCTTCGGGCGGCGCCGCGCATTGCCTGCATGGGCCGCCTGCGTGCTGTCCGCGTTGGCGCTTTGCCCGCCGGCGCACGCCACATCGCTGCAAATTTCGCCTGTCCGCATCGACCTGCCGGCTGGCCCTGGCGCCGCGGCGATAACACTGCGCAATGCGTCGGGTGCCCCGATCCATGCCCAGGTGCGCGTATTCCGCTGGACCCAGGCCGATGGTGCGGACGTATTGACGCCGACCGACGACGCCGTTGCCAGCCCGCCGATCCTGCGCATTGCCGGCAACGCCGAGCAGATGGTGCGCGTGGTCCGTCCGTTGGATCCGGTGCTTCGCAACGACGCGAGTACCAGCGCCGTGCCGCCGACCGAGACCGCCTACCGCCTGCTGATCGACGAACTGCCGCAGCGCGAAGCACAGGTCGACCAATCCGGCGTGCGCGTGCAGTTGCGCTACTCGGTGCCGGTGTTCGCCGGCACGCCAGCGGACGCGCCCCTCCGGCTCAAGCTGACGATGTGGCGTGACCAGGACGAATGGAAACTTGCGGTGCGCAACGATGGCGCCCGCCATGCACGCATCAGCGGCGTGGCGGTGATCAACGGCCCGCAGCGCGTGACCGTCACCGAAGGGCTGCTTGGCTATGCGCTGCCGGGTGCCACGCGCATCTGGAAGATCCACATGCCTGCCGGCTTTGCGCCAACCGGGAGCGTACGGATCGAAGGCGACATCAATGGCGAGCCGCGCACACTGCCGGTCGGGCAGGGCAAGCCAGTTGCGGGCTCATGACATGGCGCACGGATTCCCTGCATCTGCACCGCAATGCGCTGCGCCGTCTTGCGATGGCCGTCTGCTTGCTGGCGACCGCCGTGGAGCACATTGCGGCATGCGCCCAAGGGGTCGAAAAGGTGCCCGGCCACACTGCATATCTCGAAGTCATCGTCAATGGCGAATCGACTGGCAGTGTGGCGCGGTTTACCGATCGCGACGGCATGTTGCTGACGCCGCTTGAAGAACTGCGCGACCTGGGACTGCAAGCCGACCCGGCACTGGTCGACGCGCAGGGGCTGGTAGCACTCGATCGACTGCCCGGCGTGGCGTGGCGTTATGACGCGGCGATGCAGCGCGTGTACCTGACCGTCGACGACAGTCAGCGCATCCCCACGCAACTGGGCACGCGCAGCCGGGTGCGCCCGCCGGTTACGCCGGGGCTGGGCTTCGTGCTGAACTACGACGCCTATGCGCAGCCTGACACCGGGCAGCAGTTCGGCGTCTATAGCGAGCAGCGGTTTTTCCATCCGGGCGGCGTGTTTAGCAACACGGGCGTTGCCACCGCATATGGCGTCGATACTCGTTACGTGCGGCTCGATACCAACTGGACACACGCCGATCCCGGGGGCATGCAGTCGGTGCTGATCGGCGACATGATCACCGGCGCGTTGCCGTGGTCGCGTCCCGTGCGGTTGGGCGGCGTCCAGGTGCGCCGCAACTTCGGGCTGCGTCCGGACCTCATCACGTATCCGCTGCCGGCGCTGAGCGGGTCCGCAGCAGTGCCAGGCGCGGTCGATCTATACATCAACAATGTGCGGCAATACTCGGGGCAAGTGCCGAGCGGGCCGTTCGTGATCAACAACGCGCCTGCGCTCAGTGGCGCGGGCCAGGCCACCATCGTGGTGCGCGATGCGCTGGGGCGCGACGTCAGCACTACGGTGCCGCTCTATGTTGACGCGCGGCTGCTGGCCCCGGGCTTGTTCGACTACTCGCTCGAAGCGGGCTTTCTGCGTGATGGCTATGGCGTCGATTCCTTTCGCTACGACAGCGCCCCGGCCTTTAATGGATCGGCGCGCTATGGCCTGAGCGACGGCGTCACGCTGGAAGGCCACGGCGAAGCGTCGCGCGGCGTCGGCGTGGCTGGCGCGGGCGCGCTGTTCCGGGTGCCAGGCAATGGCGTACTCAATTTGTCGGCCAGCCTCAGCGCATCCGGCGGCACGCAGCTCGGGCTTGGCTATCAGTGGCGCACGCCGCGCCTTGCCATCGATGTGCAGGGGACGCGTACCGTCGGCCGCTATACCGATCTGGCGGCGCGATCGGGCGCACCGATGCCCAGCGCGTTGTATCGCGCCACGGTATCGGTGCCGGTCCGCCGCAACGGCAATATTGCGGCCAGCTATGTCGACCTGTCGGATCCGGTGTACGGCGCGGCGCGCATTGGATCGCTGGCGTGGACCTCGCAGTGGAACAGCCGCACGTCGTTCACGGCCAGCGCCTATCGCGACTTTGCAGCGGGCTCGTCGTATGGCGTATCGATGACGCTCACCTATCTGATCGACAGCACCACCACGGCGTCCGCCACGCTCGGACGAGACGGCGGCAATCCAACGCTGATCGGCGCGGTCAGTCACGCCACGCCCTACGAGGGCGGATGGGGCTGGCAAGTGTCGGGACAGAAAGGCGCCGGGCTGTGGCGCGACTATGCGCAGGCCAATTTTCGCGGCAGCTACGGCGATGTGTATGGCGCAGTGCAGGATTTGCAATGGCGCGTAAGCACACAATTTGGCGCCAGCGGGTCGCTGGTGGCGATGGACGGCACCGTGATGGCCGGCCGGCGGATCGACCAGAGCTTCGCTCTGGTGTCCACCGGCGGCGTGGCAAACCTGCCGGTGCTGGTGGAGAACCGTCGCATTGGCAACACCAACGACAGCGGCCATATCCTCGTGCCGAACCTGCTGCCCTACGACGCCAACCGCATCGAGATCGATGCGCTGGCGCTGCCGGTCAACACGCGGCTCAGTTCCACACGCTTGTCGATCGCGCCAGCCCTGCAGTCGGGCGCGCTGGCCATCTTCTCGGTCGAGTCCTACCGCGGCGGACAAGTGGTGGTACATGACGAAGCCGGCCGACCGCTGCCGCCCGGCACCGTGATCGTACGCCTGGAAAGCGGTGCGCGCACGGTGATTGGTTACGACGGCCTGGCGTTCTTCGACGCACTCGATGACGACAATACATTCCGCGCCGATACGGCCGACGGCGTCTGTACCGCGCGTCTGCATTACAGCGCCAGCGCCGATCCGCTGCCGAAGTTGGGGCCCGTGGCATGCCTGCGGGAGGCGTCATGATACGTATGGCGCTGGCCTTCGTACTGGCGTTGGCGGGCTGGCCACAACCCGCCTGGGCGGTCTGCACAGCCACGGCGCCCTCGGTGGCTTTTGGCAGCTACAGCCCTGTCAGCGGCAGCTCCGGCGACGTGCAGGGTGTGATCACTGTCACGTGCACCGGCGTGGCCGTATCAGCACGCGTACGCGCCTGCATCAATATCGGCACCGGATCGGGGGGGACATCGGTTTCGCCTCGTACGCTGGCCAACGGCGCGAGCACGCTGAACTTCAACATCTACACCGATAGCGCACGCACCCAGCCATGGGGATCGCGCAGTACAGGCACCGCCGCGCCACCGGTCATGCTCGACTTTGCCGCACTGCTCGGCAACGGCAGTGCCAGCGCCAGCTACTATGCGCAGCTACCGGCCAGCCAGACTGCCGCCACCGTGGGCGCCTACACGTCGCAGTTCACCGGCCTAAACGCCGAAGTCACCTATATCGAATATCTGCTGTTGCCGCCCGATTGCAGCCAGCTTTCATCTCCCAGCATTCCAATCACGTTCACCGCCAGTGCAAACGTGATCAGCGATTGCAATATCTCGGCCACGCCACTCGATTTTGGTGCGGTCGGATTGCTTGCCGGGAACCACGATGCCACCAGCACGCTTACCGTGCAATGCACGCAGGGCGCACCGTATTCGATCGCGCTCAATGCTGGGGTGGGCTCGGGCGCCACCGTGGCGGCGCGCCGCATGACACGTAGCGGCGGCACGCAGACGGTCGCGTATCAGCTATTCTCGGACGCCAACCGGACGCAACCCTGGGGAGACGGCACGCAGGGTACGACGGCGGTCTCCGGCACAGGTAACGGCGTGGCGCGGACCATCACGGTCTACGGCCGCGTGCCGGGGCAAACGACGCCGCAGGCCGGCAGCTATGCCGATACGGTAACGGCTACCATCACCTATTGAGCGCGGTGTCGCCCTGGTCTTGTGCCACCGCCTGATTGAAAGGTCGCCTATGCCCGGGCGGTTAACGATCAGGTCCCAGGAGGGGCGATGTTGCTGCCGCATCGGCCGACGCAGACTCTGGGCGCGGCGCAGTCCCTTTACGCATAACCATGTGCGTGTTTGTTCGTTCCTTGTAGAGGCGGCAGCCCCTAGAGTCGGAAGCTTGTCCCATCCGACCCATGACCATTGGGCCTTCGCCATGACCGCCTCCCAGTTATCTCATGCTGCCGCTCCAGGCACCGACATCGCCAGCCGCCGCCATCAGGCCGTGGCGCGGTTTATCGAAGACACGCGCCAGTTGCTCGGCAACGCCGATCTGACCGACAAGTCCGTGCTTGAACCCGTGGCAAGGGCGCTTGAAGCGCTGGGCCAGCAACGGGAATTATTCCCTGACGCGCACTTTCCGGTGTCCGCCAGCAACCCTGCGCAGGTCTATCGGCTGGCCGAAGATCTCGATGGCCGATTCGCGCTGTATGTCTCGGCGGGTCTGCCGGGAAAGGCGCAGCCGCCGCACGATCACACCACCTGGGCGATCATCGCCGGCATCACGGGCCGCGAGCGCAACCACTTCTATGCGCGCGAGGCGACGGACGACCCGGTGCGCGACAAGCTGCGCGAAATCGGGGAATTCGATGTCGTGGCCGGCGCTTCGGTCACGTTATTGCCCGACGATGTGCATACCATCGAACTGATTGGCGAGGAGAACGGGCTGCATCTGCATTTCTATGGCCTCGCACTGGATCGGCTCGCGGGCCGCGTGGTGTTCGAGAGCAAGGCAGGCGGCAGCTATCGCCACTTCGGCCCGCCGCGCCGGCTGGCCGCGCCCGTGATCGGGGCAGAGGCGCTGAAGGCTGCGCTGAATGATGGGCAGGAAATCGCACTGCTCGACGTGCGGGAGGCCGGCGTCCATGCGAAGGGCCATCCGTTGCTGGCGGCGTCAGCACCGCTGTGGCGCCTGGAACTGCTGATCGACCGGCTGGTGCCGCGGCGCGACACGCGCATCGTCCTGCTCGATAGCGGTGACAATGCCGACGCGCTCGCGCATCAGGCCGCGGCAAAACTTGTGCGACTGGGCTGGGGCAATGTTTCGGTGCTGGAGGGCGGCGTGGCCGCATGGGTTGCGGCCGGTCACGAACTGTTCAGCGGAAGTAACGTGCCAAGCAAGGCGTTTGGCGAGATCATCGAACATCAAAAGCACACGCCGTGGATCGATGTCGACGCACTGCACCGCCGGATTGAAGCGGGCGAAGATATCGTCGTGGTGGACAGCCGCACCACGGAAGAGTTTGCCGATTTCAGCCTGCCGTTCGCGCATAGCCTGCCCGGTGCGGAGTTGGTCTATCGGATTGGCGAGTTGGCGCCGAATCCTGACACGCTCGTGGTGGTCAATTGCGCGGGCCGCACGCGCAGCATTGTGGGGGCTCAGACGTTGATCGATGCAGGCATCCCCAACCCGGTGGCGTCGCTCAAGGACGGCACGATGGCCTGGCTGCTGGCAGGCCGGACGTTGGCACAGGGACGCGTGACGGCGTTGCCGGAGCCTTCCGCGGCCACGCGCGACGACGCTCGCGCTCGCGCCGGGCGCGTGGCGGCACAGGCCGGCGTGCACCGGATCGACGCCAACGGCCTGGCAGAGCTTGAGGCCGCATCGCAGACGCGTACGCTCTACCGCTTCGACGTGCGCACGCGCAGCGAGTACGAAGCGGGCCATCTGCCAGGCTGGCGCTGGGCACCCGGCGGCCAACTGGTGCAGGCCACCGACGAGTACGTGGCTACGCGCCGTGCCCAAATCGTACTGGCAGACTTTGACGGCGTACGTGCGCTGACGACCGCCGCGTGGCTGCTGCAGCTTGGGTGGCATGACGTCTTCATCTACGCACCGTCGGCGGACGCGGCGCTCGTGACGGGCCCGGAGCCAGTCCGCGTGCTGGCATCGCGTCCGGCCGCAGCGTCGGTGTCATCTCAGCAGGCCGCGCAACGGCTGGCCGGGGGCACGGCGCGGCTGTTCGACGTCGAGCGCAGGTCGGCCTACGAGAAGCGTCATGCAGCGGGTGCGTACTTCGCCGTCCCGGATCGGCTCGAAGCGCTGATCGCCGACGTTCCGGCCGATCACGCCATTCTGATCACATCTTCGGATGGGGTGCTCGCACGCGTGGTGGCCGCGGAACTTGCGGCGCGCACGGGCCGCGATGTCCGCTACATAACTGGCGGCACGCAGGCGTGGACGGCTGCGGGGCTGCCCGTGGGTACGGGCGGCGAGCGGGTGTTGACCGGTGACGAGGACTACTGGTTCAGCCCGTATCGACATGCCGACGTGGCCCGGCGCAATGCAGGCTTTCAGGCGTACCTCGACTGGGAGGTCAATCTCGTGGAGCAACTCAGGCGCGAGGGCGATATCGGCTTCCGCTTGATCGGTGCGGCCGAGACAGCAAGCTGAGGTAAAGGGCAAGAACGCACGATGGCATAAAGAGGGCAACGCCTCCTTTGTGCCATTCAGATCGCGCCGGATTGGATGTTCGTACAGTCGGGGCCGAAGTCGGGCGACACGTCGGTGAGTGCGCGGACCTGGTGCAGTTCTATTTCGCCCACATCCAGCCTCAGGCGACGGTGTGTTGGAACGCTTGCCGCAGATCGGCGATCAGGTCGTGTGGATCTTCCAATCCGATATGCAGGCGGATGACCGGCGCGTCGTTGCCGTGTTCCCGCCAGCTTCGGGACGCATTGAGCCGCTCGGGCGGCGCTACCAGCGCCAGACTCTCGTAGCCGCCCCAAGATGCGCCGATCGCAAACAGTCGCAGGGCGTTCACCAGCCGGCTGGCGGCGGCATGGTCGCCGCCTTTCAGCGCGAACGAAACCAGGCCGCTGGCACCGGCGAAGTCCCGTTTCCATAGCGTATGGCCGGGGTCGTCAGGCAAAGCGGGGTAGAAGGTGCGCGCGACCTGCGGCTGCTGTTGCAGCCATTGCGCCACCTCTGTGGCGTTGCGCTGGTGCTGCGCCAGCCGTACGGGCAGCGTGCGGAGCCCGCGCAGCGCCAGGTAGGCATCGTCGGCGCCGATGGTGAGACCCAGCGCTTCGTGCGCGGTGCCAATGCGCTCGGCCAACGCGGGGCTGTCCACCACGACGGCACCCTGCATCACATCGGAATGGCCTGCGATGTACTTCGTCGCAGCCTGGATCGAGATATTGGCGCCCAGCCGTAACGGCTGCAAAAACCAGCCGCCGCTCCACGTGTTGTCGATGGCCACGGGGACACCTTTTGCGCGAGCGATGGCGGTCAGCGCCGGCAGGTCGAGCACATCGAACAGCAGGGACCCAGGCGATTCCAGATAGACGAGCCGCGTCTCGGGGCGAATGAGCGTATCGAGGTCGTCATGTGCGGGCGAAAAATACTGGATCTCCACGCCCAACCGTTGCAGCAGGGTCTGGTCGACCCGGCGCAGTGGCGCGTAGACCGTGTCGGAGACCAGCGCATGGTCGCCGGGGCCGAGCAGCGCCAGCAATACCAGCGTGATGGCCGACAGCCCCGATGGCGCAAGGAATGCACGATGCCCGCCTTCGAGCGTGCATAGCGCATCTTCCAGCGCCTCATGGGTGTCGAGGCCGTGACGCCCATAGGTGGCAATCCGCTCGCCATGCGAGCGGCGATGATGGCGGTCGGCCAGCGTCTCGACATTCGCGAAGCGGACCGTACTGGTTCGCACCACCGGTACGTTGACCGGTCCGGCGCCATCGCGCAGCCGTGCCGAGCCGGCATGCAGCAGCCGCGTATGGACGCCGTCCGCAGGGTTCTGACTCATGGTTGATCCTTTCAGCCTTGGGTGGTTGCGGGGGCCGGGGCGAACGCCGCGTTGAATTCGGCGGGCAGGCGCGGAATGGCACCCAGCGCGCGGCGCAAGAAGGCGCGCGTGCGCTCGTGGCTGGGGTGGCCGAAGATCTGCTCGGGCGGTCCATGCTCGACGATGCGGCCTGCCTCGGTGAAGTAGATGTGATCGCTGATTTCGGCGGCAAAGCGCATCTCGTGGGTCACCAGCACGCACGTCATGCCGTCTTCCACCAGCTCGCGGATCACGGTCAGCACTTCGCCGACTGTCTCGGGGTCGAGCGCCGACGTGACCTCGTCGAACAGGATCAGTTCGGGCCGCATCGCCAGCGCCCGGGCAATCGCCACGCGTTGCTGCTGACCCCCAGACAGTTCGCCTGGATACGCGTGCGCCTTATCAGACAGCCGTACCTTGCCCAGCAGCGCATGCGCTTCCTGTTCGGCGTCGCGTCGGCTGCGGCCGATCACACGGGTTGGGGCGATCACCAGATTTTCCAGCACGGTCAGGTGCGGGAACAGGTTGTACTGCTGGAAGACGAACCCCACGCGCTTGCGTAGCGCAATCAGCTCGTCTTCGGTGCGCAGCGTTTCCACGGCAGTGTCCCCAACGCGGATCTGCCCCTGCTGCGGGCGCAGCAGGCCGGTGATGCAGCGCAGGATCGTGCTTTTGCCCGAGCCGGACGGCCCAATGATGGTCACGGCTTCGCCGCGCCGCACCTCGACATCGATACCCTTGAGCACAGTGTTGTCGCCGAACGTGAGATGGACGTCCCGCAGCGTGATGAGCGGCGGAGTGGGCGCGTGTGCCTGCGGTTGGCGCAAGAAGGAATCAGTGGCGGTCATGACGACGCTCCAGCGCACGCGTGGCGCGTGCGATCGGATAGCAATAGGCGAAGAACAGGGCCAGCAGCGTGAAATAGACCAGCACCGTAAAGTCAGTGCGGGCCACGGTATTGCTGGCCACCTGGGCAGTATCGACCACGTCGTGCACGCCCACCAGCGAGGCCAGCGACGTGCTCATCGTGATACTGGCGTAGAGGTTCATCCATGGCGGCAACATGCGCCGCAGACACTGCGGGAGCACGATCAGCCGGAATATCTGGCTGCGCCGGAACGCCAGCGACTGTGCGGCTTCCCATTGAGCGCTGGGAATCGACTGGATCGCGCCGCGGAAGATCTCGGCCACATTGGCGCTGGCGGGCAGGGCAAGGCCCAGCACGACCTTGATCCAGTCGGGAAACGGCACCGTCCACTGGCCAAGGTGGAGTTCGAACGGAAACACATAGGTGGTGAAGTACACCAGCACCAGGATTGGCGCGTTGCGGAACGCCTGTACCCAAAGCCGTGCCATGTGGCGTATCCCGCGATGCGTGGACAGCGACAACGCGCCGATCATCAGACCAGCCAGCGTGCCGAGCACCATGGCCAGGATGCTGATTTCGATATTGGCCCACATGCCGCGCAGCAGCGCGGGCGACCACGTCCACAGGTGTCGGAACGCTGCCGGCGTGCTGCCGGTGGCGATCCAGAAACCGACCACGGCCAGCACGCAAAGCGCGGTCAGCACCCAGGGACTGGCAAGGACATGCCGGACGGGGCGCGGCTGGGTGCGCCAGGGTAGAGCAAGCGGGTTACTGGCCATAGCCGGGCATCCTCCAACGCAGTTCTAGCCAGCGGCCAGTGCGGCTGACCAACCATGTCAGCACGCCGAAGAACGCCAGGATCAGCAACAGCAGTTCCAGCACGTTGTCGCGCTGGGTCCAGATCATGATCGACTCGTACGTGACGTCGCCCACGGCGATGGCCGACGCGACGGCTGTCATCTTGACCAGGTCGACCAGGTTGTTGATGAGCGCGGGCAGCGCGAAGCGGACGGCCAGCGGCAGTTCGACCTGCAACAGCAGTTGTCGGCGTGAGAAACCAAGCGAGCGCGCGGCCTCCAGCGTGACGCGCGGTACCGCTTCGATGCCGGCACGCAGGGCCTCGGCGTGAAACACGGCCTTGTGCAGCGAGACGACGGCCACGACCCAGAAAAACGGCGTCAGCGGATTGCTGCTGCCGAGGCTGTTCAGATGCTGGGTGATCAGCATGTTCAGTACGAGAAATCCGCAGTAGAGCTGCACCAGCGTGGGCGTGTTGCGCGTGAGTTCGACCAACGCGCGCGCCGGCGTGGCCAGTGCCTTGTTGCCGGACGTGAGCATTGCCGCCAGGGCTGCGCCCGCCAGCAGGCTGCACGGGATCGTAAGCGCGCACAGTTGCAGCGTTACGACCAATCCATGCAGGAACGACGTGCGCTCGGTAGCGTCGAGAACGAAGGCGTAGTTCAGCCCGAGCGGCTTGAGTGCGGCGATGATGGCGGCGATCCAGGCATCGATCATGGGTGTGCCTCCGCCAGCGCGGGGCCTAGCGTACCGACGGCCTGCTCGATGCGCTGCAGGGCGGCTTCCAGCACATGATCCGCCACGGCGAAAGACAGACGGAAATACGGAGACAACCCGTAGGCGGCGCCTTCCACGACCGCCACGCCGGCGCTGTCCAAGAGCCAGTCCACCACGTCGCCATCGGTGGCCAGCACTCGACCGTCGGGCCGCAACTGCCCGATCAGGCCGCCACAGTGGATGTACGCAAAGAATGCCCCGTCTGGCGGCAGCAGGCGCAGTCCGGAAATGCGATGGATCGCGGCCACGGTCAGCGCGGCCCGGCGCGCGTAGGCGTTGCGGGCATGTTCGATGAAGTCCGCCAGCGTGCGGTCGTTGGCTTGCAGCGCAGCCGCGGTGGCCGCTTGGCCGATCGAATTGGCGCCGGACGACACCTGCGACTGGATCGCGGTCATCGCCTGCACCAGTTCGGCCGGCGCGATTCCCCAGCCGATGCGCCAGCCGGTCATCGCATAGGTTTTCGATGCGCCGTTGAGGATCAGCGAGCGCCCGCGCAGGTCGGGTGCCAGCGCCAGCCAATGCCGCGCAGGCGGGACAAAACGGATCTGATCGTAGATCTCGTCGAGCAGCACCAGCACCTGCGGGTGGCGGCGCAGCACGTCGGCCAGCGACAACAGTTCGGTCTCCGTATATACGGCACCGGAAGGATTCGACGGCGAGTTCAGAATCACCCAGCGCGTGCGCGGCGTGATCGCTGCTTCCAGCGCGCTTGCGCTCAGCTTGAAACCGCTCTGCTGGTCGCAGGGCACGATAACGGGCTTGCCGTCATTGACGCGCACGATGTCCGGAAACGATGCCCAATAGGGCGCCGGAACGATGACTTCGTCACCGGCGTCCAGCGTGGCCGCGAACGCATTGAAGATCACCTGCTTGCCGCCGCTGCCGATAAAGACCTGGGCGGGTGCGACACTGATGGCATGGTCGGCGGCAAAGCGCTCGGCCACGGCCCGGCGCAGCGCCTGCGTCCCGGGCGTCGGCGGGTATCGCGTCTCGCCGCGTGCCATGGCCGCGATAGCGGCCTGCTGGATGGCGGGCGGTGTGTCGAATTCGGGTTCGCCGGAGGTCAGGGCCAGGACGTCCCGGCCCTGGCCGACCAGCGCGGCGGCACGCTGCCCGGCAGCGGCGATGGGGGACAGTCGGACGCGGCGCGCACGCTGGGAGAGCGCAATGGTGGGCGTGGTCATGGCTTCTTGCTCTCCGCGAAGACGGCGAAGTCCTGCGGTGCCACATCGAACTTGCCCTGTCGGGCGCGTTCGTGGGCCGGCCGGATATAAACGCCCTCCGGAACACCGAACTTGCGGGCCTGGCCAAGCAGGAAGCCGGTCTGATGCCAGTCGCGGATGGCCTTGTCGACAAATGCCACGGTGTCGCGTTCGCCGCGACGCGTCCACACGACCGTTGGTGACGGAATCAACTGGTCTTCTGTGGCCAGCACAAAGCCGGCCCATTCACCCTTGTTGGGACCGGTCAGTGTCTGGTACAGCGCGGGCTGGATATGCACCGACGCCGCGCACGTGCCGCCCTTGAGCGCCAGCAGCGATTCCGGAATGCCACGCAGCCCCTTGACGATGGCTCCGTACTGTTCTGCCAGCGGCCGTGCGAAATTGCTGCCCTGGGAGACGCAAGCCACCTTGCCGCGCAGATCTTCCCAGCGCTTGATGCCGCTCTGTTTCGACACCATCGCAGCGCCACCAACGAGGTCGTAAGGCGTGGGGGCAAAGCTCAGAATCTCGCTGCGCTCCTGCGTCCACTGGATATTTGCCACCAACAGGTCGACCTTGCCGGCCTGCAGGAATTGCACGCGCGTGGATGCCGTCACCGGAACGGTTTCCAGTTGCACGCCAAGGCGCCGGGCCAGGTCGGCCGCCAGTTCGGTCTGGTAGCCGCCAGTCTTGCCGGTCGCGGTATCGAGAATGCCAAACGGCGGGCTGGGACCATCGATGCCCACCGACAGCTTGCCTCGCTGGCGGATCTTGTCGAGCGTGGCGTCGGCCCAGGCAGAATGCGCCGTGGCGACGCCGGCCAGCAGCAGTGCTGCCGATACGAGGTACTTGTTCATCGCGTGCCTGCGCTCAGCCTTTGAATTTTGCTTGCAGTTCAGGCAGCAGCGGCTGCGGCGGCGTGATGCCCAGCCGCTTCTCGGTGCCGATCAACCATCCGGTGCGATGCCATTCCTGCACCACCTTGTCGACGGCGGCGACCGTATCGGTCTCGCCCTTGCGTGCCCAGACCACCGACGGCGCCGGCAGGATCTCGGTCGCAATCGGTGCGGCGTAGCCGGCCCACTCGGTATTGGCGCGCAGCAGCGGGTGGATCAGCGTGGCGTCATGCACGGCCGCCACGCATTGTCCGCCGCGCAACGCCAGCAGCGATTCCGAGGCGGTCTTGAAGCCGCGCACCTGCGCGCCATACTGTTCCTGCAATGGTTTCACGAAGCTGCTGCCTTGCGACGCGCATACCGTCTTGCCGCGCAGGTCCTCCCACTGGTGGATGCCGCTGGTCTTGAGCACCGCCGCGGTGCCGCCGACGCGGTAGAACGGCGTGGGCGCGTAGGACAGCAATTCGCCGCGGTCGGGGTTGTATTCCATCGAGGCAATCAGCAGGTCCACCTTGCCAGCTTGCAGGAACTGCACGCGGTTGGACGGGTTGACCTGTACGAGTTCAGCTTCCACCCCGAGGCGTTTGGCCAGGTCACGGGCGAGTTCGGGATTCCAGCCAACCAGTTGCTGCGTGGCCGGATCGATCGATCCAAACGGCCCCCCGTTGACCAGCACGCCGATGGCAACCTTGCCGCGTTGCTTGATTTTGTCGAGCGTGGCGTCGGCGCGTGCCGGCTGGGTGGCGAGAAGCGTTAGTGCGAGCGCGGCAATGGCGCGCAGGGTATAGGTGGATGTCATGTGGCTGAGGAAGTAGTCGCCGCGTAGCCAATGCCCACATAGGCATCGCTGCACGGCAAGGATGGGTGTCCAGGGAAAGGTAGGGAGCGCCGCGCTGCAGCTAGTTCAGCTTGATGCCCGCCGAGGCGATCACCGCCGCATAACGCGGCAGGTCTTTCGATAGCGTGTCGTCGAGCGCCTGCGCCGAAGACGCCACCACGACGAAGCCGGCATCTTCGAGCTGCTGGCGCGTACTCGGCTGCTCCAGCACGGCCATGGCATCGCGGTTGATGCGCTCGACAATGTGGGTCGGCGTTCCGGCTGGGGCCAGCAGGCCCTGCCAACTTTCGACGGCGAAGCCGGGCGCACCGGCCTCGGCCATCGTGGGAACCTGTGGCAGCGCTTTCGAACGATAGGGCGTGGTTACGGCGAGCGCGGTCAGGCGTCCGTTGCGCACGTAGTCGGTGACGGCGGCCAGCGTAATCAGCGTGCCGTCGATATGACCGCCCAACAAGTCGAGTGTGGCCGGGCCGCCGCCGGGATAGGGAATGTAGTTGACCTCGATGCCGAGCTGGCGCGACAGCATTTCATGCGCAACGTGGGCGATGCCGCCATTGCCAGGCAGTCCCAGCGCGAGCTCGCCCGGCTTCCGTTTGGCCAGCGCCACGTACTCGCCAAAGGTCTTTACGCCCAAGTCGGGCCGGACCACCAACACCTGGGGACTGACCACGGCCTTGATCACGCCGCGGAATGCGTTGCGCGTATCGTAGGGCAGCCGCTTGAACAGCGACGCGTTCAGCGTCACGCCTTCGCCGCCGAGCAGCAGCGTATAGCCGTCCGGCGTGGCGCGGGCCACTTGCCCTGCGCCAATCGTGCCGCTGGCGCCCGATACGTTCTCGACCACCACGCTTTGTTGCCACCGTTCGCTGAGCTTCTGAGCGAGCGTGCGGGCCAGCTTGTCCGCGCTGCCGCCGGCGGCCACCGGCACGACGATGCGCACGGTCTTGTTCGGAAATCTATCTACCGGTGTGTTGGCCAGGGACGGGGTGGCGCTGGTGGCGTAAGCAAACGCCGCCAATGCGAGTTTCAACGAGTGGAGCAGTCTGCGGCGCAGCATGATGTATGCAGGGTTCAATCCGGACACGCCTGTCGACACGATGTCGGCAGGCAATCGCGCAATGTCGCGGACCAATCAGCTTAGGGACTGCGGCGTTCGATACGAACAAATCTTTTCGTACTTCGATATGCGTGGCGGACTTGCGTGGTCAACGTGGCGGCCGGTGTTTCGACGGTTCGCTGTCCTGGTGGGGCGGGTACAGCGGATGGCGCAATGCGGCGTAGACCAGCACCACGGCGCAGATGGCCGTGAACCAGTCGAGCAGATCGGTCATGGCAAGGCTCTCCGTGTTTGTCGACACGTCATGTTGTGGATGCGATCGCCGGGCAAGTCAACGAAGTAATCCGACTATGCAAATCCGCGCGGCGTGATTCTGCCTTCCGCCTGTCGTCGATCCGGATACGGAAGCTCAAGATGGTCGCGCAACGTGCGGCCTTCGTACTCGCGGCGGAATGCGCCACGGGCTTGCAGGATTGGCACGACCTCGCGCGTGAAATCCTCGAAGCCGCCGGGAAAGTACGCTGGCATGATGTTGAAGCCATCGGCGGCACCGGCGTTTACCCATTCGATCATGTGGTCCGCCACCTGCTCGGCAGTGCCCACCACGATCTGGTGTCCGCGCGCACTGGCCACAAGGTGGTAGAGCTGGCGCAGCGTCAGGCCCCGCTCGCGCGCCAGCCGGATCAGCAGCGCGCTGCGGCTATGCACAACAACATCGGTGGGCAAGGGCGGCAATGGCGCATCGAGCGCGAAGCCCGATACATCGACGGCCAGTTGCTCCGCCAGGATGGCCAGCGCATTCGACTGATCGGTGAAGGACTGCAATTGCGCAAGCTTGTCGTGCGCCTCGGCTTCGGTCGCGCCGATGATCGGCATCAGGCCCGGCATGATCAGGCAATGGCGCGGATCGCGTCCCGCGTCGGCCACCTGTTTGCGCAGGCCGGTCGCGAATTCAAGCGCGGCGCCGATGTCCTGCTGCGCTGTGAAGACGACTTCGGCATGGCGCGCGGCCAGTTGCTGTCCCGGTCCGGAGGAGCCGGCCTGGATCAGCACGGGTTGGCCTTGCTCGCTGTTCGTGACATTGAGCGGGCCCGCCACGGAGAAATGCCGCCCCTCGTGGTTCAGCGCGTGCATTTTCTCGACGTCGATATAGATGCCGCGCGCCTTGTCCTGAACATACGGGTCCGGGTCCCACGAGCGCCAAAGCCCCTTCACCACTGCAACGAACTCCTCCGCGATGGCGTAGCGCTCGGCGTGTTCGGGGTGACGGCTGCGGCTGAAGTTCACCGAGCCATCGGCAAACGTGGTCACGATGTTCCACGCGGCGCGGCCGTGCGACAGCTTATCGACCGTCGCCAGCGTGCGTGCCAGGTTGAACGGCTCGCTATACGTGGTGGAGGCCGTAGCGGCCAGCCCGACATGCGTGGTCACCATCGACAACGCGGCCAGCATGGCCAGCGGATCGGGGCGCGTGATCATCGACGGATGGGCGTCGGCCGACGTCAGCAACCGGTCGCCAAAGAACACCATGTCGAATTTTGCGCGCTCTGCGGCCTGCGTCATGCGCACGACCAGATCGATGTTCTCGGTGCCCGACTCGGCGCCCGGATATCGCCAGCCAGCCGCGTGATGCCCGGCCGCGAGCAGAAATAAACCAAGTTTCATGATGGCGTCCGCTCAGTTGCCTTGCACGGTGCCGTCCTTGACCACGCGCGCGGCAATCTCGTGCACCTGGCGGATGCGCTGCGCGGTCTGCTCCGGCGTGAGCCTCTGCACATCCACCTGGACGCGGCTCAGGGCTGCCACGGTTTCCGGTTCGGCCAGGATCTCGCCAATCCACTGCCGCAGCTTCGCCAGCACCTCCGGCGGCACATTGCGTGGCGCGGTGATAAAAAACGCGCCAGCCAGCGAATCTTCCCAGCCCTTGACGCCCGCATCGCGCACGCTCGGCACGTTGGGCAGGTCGGGCGAACGTGCGCCGCCAAAGTAAGCCAGTGCGCGCAGCTTGCCCTGCTTGATGAACTGCGTGCTGAGCGGGTCGAATACCAGGTCGACATGGCCGGCCACCACGTCGGCAACGGCCGGTGCGCTGCCCTTGTAGGGCACATGCCGGATGTCGATACCGGTCTGCCGCTTGAGCAACTCGCCGGCCAGATGGCCCGGCGTGCCGTTGCCGGAACTGGCAAAGGTCAGCTTGCCAGGGTTGGCCCGCGCATAGGCAATCAATTCGGGCAACGTGCGGATCGGCAGCGAAGGATTGATGGCGACGGTTGCCAGCGAGTTGCCGATATAGGCGACGGGCACGAGGTCGTGGAACGGATCGAACTTCACGGCCACCAACTGCGGCGCGATGGCCACATTGCCAATCGACGTATTGAGCAGCGTGTAGCCGTCTGCCGCGGACGCCGCCACGAAGCCCGCGCCGAGCGTGCCGCCGGCGCCGGCCTTGTATTCAATCACCACCGGTTGCCCGGCTTTTTCGGCCAGCCGCTTGGCGATGATGCGCGCGACATTGTCATTGGTGCCGCCCGGCGTATACGGCACCACGTAGGTGATCGGCTTGGACGGGAACGGCTGCTGGGCCAATGCATCGTTGGTAGTGGCGTGGAGAGAAGCGATGACGACCGCTGTGGCGAGCGCGGCGCGGAATACAGGAAAACGCATGACAATCGGGAAGGGATACAGAAGGAGTGAATGCATGAGACATGAGGCAGGAGGCGGTCAGGCGGCAGCGGCTTCGGAAGCGAGCCGTGCGACCGTTGCCGGATGCGCCGGCCGCTTCAGGCCCAGATGGTCGCGCAGCGTCTTGCCGGCGTATTCGCTGCGGAACAGGCCGCGACGGCGCAGTTCCGGCAATACCAGACGAATGAAATCGTGCAGTCCGCCGGGAAGATACGGCGCCATGATGTTGTAGCCATCGGCACCGTAGTGACGGAATCGTTCTTCGAGCGCGTCTGCAATCTGCGTCGCGGTGCCAACCAGTTGCCAATGGCCGCGTGCGCCGGCCACGCGCTGATAGAGCTGGCGGATGGTCAGGTTTTCTCGGCGGGCCAAATCTATCACCAGCCGCTGACGGCTCTTGGTGCCGTTGGTTTCGGGCAGATCGGGAATCGGGCCGTCAAGCGGATAGGCGGACAAATCGAATCCGCCGGCCAGGTTGGACACCAGCGTCAGGCCCACCACGGGATCGATCAGCGCCTGCAACTGTTCGAATTTTTCCTGCGCCTCGGCCTGGGACTCGCCCACCACCGGGAATACGCCCGGCATGATCTTGAGATCGTCGGCGGTCCGGCCATGGCGCGGCAGGCGCGACTTGAGATCAGCATAGAAGGCGACCGCTTCGTCCAGCGTCTGCTGGGCCGTAAATACAACTTCGCCACAGCGCGCGGCCAGTTCCTTGCCCGCTTCAGAAGAGCCGGCCTGCACCACGACCGGATGGCCTTGCGGTGGCCGCGAGACATTGAGCGGCCCCTGCACCTGGAAGTGCTCGCCCTTGTGGTGCAGCACATGGCGCTTGTCGCGCTCGAAGTAGAACCCGGCGGCCTTGTCGCGCACAAAGGCATCGTCTTCCCAGCTATCCCAAAGGCCGGTCACGACATCCACGAACTCGCTGGCGCGCGCGTAGCGGTCGGCGTGCAGCAGGTTGTTGTCGCGGTTGAAGTTGCGCGCCTCGTGGTCGTTGCCGGTCGTCACCACGTTCCAGCCGGCGCGGCCGCCGGACAAGTGGTCAAGCGAGGCAAACTTGCGGGCGATATGGTACGGCTCGTTGAAGGAAGTTGACGCGGTGGCCACCAGGCCGATGCGCTCTGTGATGGCCGACAGCGCGGACAGCAACGTAATCGGCTCGAACTGCGCCTGATAGTTGTGGGCGACCCGGCTGAGGAAGTCAACGTTGTCGCCTCGCGTGCCGACACCATCGGCCAGGAAGATCAGGTCGAACTTGGCCGCCTCCGCCGCGCGGGCGAGGTCGGCATAGAAGCGCAGGTCGGTGCCGCCGTCGGCCTGCGCCTGTGGGTGCCGCCATGCGGCGATGTGATGGCCAGACGGGTAGAGAAAGGCCCCCAGGCTCAGTTGACCGGTGCGTTGGGACATGGATGTGGTCGAGGATCGTCACGATGGAGCCTCCCAGCCTAATCAATCCCTGACCCAAGGCGAACTACGAATACCGCATGTCGATACTGCTGCCGGCCGTTGAACGATATGCGGCAATGCGCCGACGTGCGGTCGCGGCTACCGGCCGCGCGCGGCAGGGTGCCAGAAGACCACACGCCGATGGATACCCCGTACCGCCTCCACGCCGATCAGCCCGGCTATCGCCAGGAGCAGCACGCCAGCAAACATCGTGGCCAGACTCATGCTGACCGACGATGAGGCGATCAGGTAGCCGAGCCCGCGCTGGGCGGACAGGAATTCGCCCACCACGGCACCGATCAGCGCCAGCGAGACGCCGATCTGCAGGCCCGAGAAAATGTCGCCGAGCGCCGCCGGCAGCTTGACGTGCCACAGCAGAAAACCGCGCGATGCACTGAACGCGCGGCAAGCTTCCAGCAGTTCAGGGTCGGTGCGCCGGATCCCGTTGATCGTGTTGACGAACAACGGGAAGAAGCAGACCAACGCCACCAGCACGATCTTCGATGCCGCGCCAAAGCCAAACCAGACCAGCAGGATAGGGCCCAGCGCCACCTTGGGCGTGGCCTGAAGGCCCACCAGCAGCGGGTAGACAAAACGTTCGAAGGTTTCGGATTCCGCCAGTAGCGCGCCAAGCGCCACGGCAAGCACGCTGCCCACCACAAAGCCGGCCGCGGTGTTGAGCAGCGTAGCGCCGATATGTGGCCACAGCGTGCCGGTGGCAAATCCATCCGCCAGCGACCGAAACACCGCCTCGGGCGGCGGCAACAGATAGTCGGGAATATGCAGCCATCGCACCGCCTGGTCCCAGGCGAGCAGCAGCAGGCCAACGCTGATGGCGGGATAGATCGGCGCGGGCAGGCGCCGGGCCGCGGTGTCAGTGGGCATTGAAGTGTCTCCGCAAGTGCTGGGTTAGCGCGGTGAATTCGGGATGGTCGAAGGTGTCGACGCTGCGCGGGCGCGCCAGCGGATTCTGCAGCGACTCGACGATGCGGCCAGGACGCGGCGACATGACCAGGATCCGGTCCGCCAGGAACACGGCCTCTGGAATGCTGTGCGTAATGAACAGCACGGACTTGCGCTGGACGCTCCAGATGTCCTGCAGCGCGAAGGTCAGCGTTTCGCGCGACAGCGCGTCCAGTGCCGCAAACGGTTCGTCCATCAGCAGCAAAGCGGGGTCCGGCAGCAGCATGCGAGCGATGCCGACCCGTTGCTGCATGCCGCCCGACAACTCGAACGGATAGTTGCCGGCAAATGCCGTGAGGCCCACCAAGTCCAGCAGTTGGTCCGCGCGGGCCTTTGCGCGGGATAGGTCCAGGCCCTGGGTGCGCGCTGGCAGCAGAACGTTCTCGCGCACAGTCTTCCACGGCAGCAGGCTTGGCTTCTGAAACACCACGCCGGTGCCACGGCTGGGCCCGTCGACCGGTTGCCCGTTCAGCGCGATCCGTCCCCGCGTTGGCGAGAGCAGCCCGGCGGCAAGACGCAACAGCGTGGACTTCCCGCAGCCTGACGGGCCAAGCAGGGCGACAAACTCGCCCTCGCCAATGTCCACATCGACATCGGCCAACGCCTCGGTCTGCCCGGAGCGCGTGGGATAGGTCAGGCCTACCCCGCGTATCGACAGCGCTGCGCTCATGATGCGGTAGCCCGCCCGGCATTGCTGTTTGCCGATCGCTGCAGGGCATCGGCCAGAAAATCGACCACACGTGTCCACGAAGCGGCGCTGGCGCGCGCGTTAGCCAGAGCGGTGCCTCCACCATCGAGCAGCAGCCCGGCCACGGGGTGCGGCTTGGCGATCTGCGTCGCCGGCAACTGCGGCAAGCCAATCGCGTGCCCAGCGCCTTCGCCGCGAAAGTGCTCGACATGGGCGCCATCGCCGCGTTGACGCAGCGTCTCGGCCACCTGGTCGCTGTAAAGCGTCGAAGGCCAGAAGCCGTCATCGGTACCAGAAATCAACAGCACTGGTCCCCGGATGCGTTCCACCGGGATACGGGCGCGCACCACGGCTTGCGTGTTGCGCAGCGGTGTATGAAAAGCAGGCGCTTGGCGCACCGGCTGGCCGGGTTCCGGAGGGTGATCGAATGCATGCCAGTCGGCGTCGGGATTGTCGCGCCAGACATTGGGCAGCGCCTCGCCACGCCATCTCCACGCGGTGGCGTCGCGTGGCTTGTCCGGATGGCCCGCGCGCAGCGTCCCATGTACCACGGCGCTGGGCACGTAGGCGACCACGGCAGACACCAGCGCCGGAAAGTGCGACGCCAGCAACAGCACCAGTTCGCCGCCGCGCGATATGCCCGATACCGCGACGAATCCGTCTCTTGGCGCGAGGCGATCGCGCATCCATTGCAGCGCGGTTTCAAAGTATTCGAGCGGCGTGTCGTCGATATGGTCGGGCCGGCCCGGTGACTTGAAGTAACCGAGGGCCAGCGCAGCGTAGCCGTGCGCGGCGTACAGTGCGGCGCGTTGTTCGTGCGTGCCGCCGCCGGAACCTGCGAGCACCAGCACCGCCGGATGGGGGCCCGGACCCGCCGGGGTATAAAGCGTGCCGCTGAGCCCGGCTTCGCGCACCGGGCGATGCGTCACACCGGGCGCCAGGAAGCGCAGCGTGTACTGCCCGCGCGTCTGCGCGCCATATTGGCCAGTGGCTGTCAGCGCGATGTCGAGCGGCGCAATGCCTTCGCTCCATGCGGGACGCGTCGGCGCGCGCAGCCGCTGCATGGCCCACACCGGTGCGGTGGCGTCGGCCACGAGCCAGCCGCCGCTGACCGGCGCCGTATCGCCGACGACCACCGTGCCGTCGGCATCGGCAATCAGCACCGCATGGCTTTCCCATTGGCTGCCGTCCGGGTGGTTCAACGTGCCGGTCAGGGTCACGCGTTCGTGGGCGTTGAATCCGCGCAGCGTGATGTCGCGCGGGACATCACGCTGCGCGTCGGCCGGAACGATATCGATGCGTGCATGCGAGGGCCGGGTCATTGCGCCGCCTTTGCGCGTCGCACCAGTGCGGCGCGGTCGAAATCGGTGAAGGCCGGGACGAAGTCATTCGAGAAGATCTTCTGCAGCGGCACATCAGCACTGGGATACTCGCCGGCCTTGGTCATGGCCTCGATGCCACGCTGAATGGCCGGCAGATCGTACTGGCCCGGTACGCGGGGCGCACCGGACGGCGTGTACAGCACGCGTTTCAGGCGGCGCGTCAGCAGTTCCGCGGCTTCCGCAAGTTGCCTGGCTTCGTCACCAGCCGGCCGGGATTCCGGATGCTGTTGCCAGAACGCCTTGACGCAAAAAACGGGGTTCGCCTCGCACACGATCTGCGCCTGCGTGTAGGCGCGGCCGAAACGGCGAACCAGGTCCGGCTGGTCGCGGAGGGTGTCGACGTGGGCGATAAAGCCGTTGCCGGCCGTCTCCTGGAACACCGCCGGATAGGCGATGCGCCGGATGCGGGTGCCGGAGAACTCGAGCAGGTCGTTCCAACTGCTGTTGAAGTTCAGCGCATCGACGCGATGGGTACGCAGCGCCTGAAACCCGGCGCCAAGCGCCCCGACGGCCACGTATTCGACGTTTTTGCCCGGTTCCAGCCCGGCGATGCGCAGCGCGGCACGCCCGCCGGGAATCGTCCCCCAGGTCAGGGCGCCCACGCCGATCTGCTTGCCCTTGAGATCGGCCAGTGAGCGGATCGGTGAATCGGCCAGTACCGCGAACTCCATCGTGTTGCCCGGCACGCCGTTATAGAAATAGCGCAGCGGCAGCGGGTCCTTGCCCGAAAAGTAGCTGGCGATGACCGGTTCCGACGTGGGATAGCCGAACGTTACGCGCTTGCTTGCCACCTGGGGCAGCAAGGCGCCGGCGCCCTGGAAGACGATGGTCTTGACGCTGAGGTTGGCTTCCTTGAACAGGCCCAGCGCTTCGGCGGCCGCGTAAGGCGCCCCGTCGTGCACGGCGGGCGGAATGGCCAGGGCCACGGTGACTTCATCGAGCGCGTGGGCCGAGGTGGCGAACAACGCAGCGGTGCCGAGCGCGGCGAGGGTGGCGCCGGCGCGCGCCGGCTTGCGGAACAACATCATTGACTCCTGCGGATTGCAATCGGATGGATCTTTACGGAAGCAGCAGGCGCACGGCCTGCTCGGCCAGTGCGCGGCGATCGATCTTCTGTGTGGCGGCCAGGGGCAGCGCATCGACGTACCAGATGCGGCGCGGATGCTGGTAGGAGGCCAATTGCGTCAGCGACCATTCGCGCAGCGCGTGTTCGGTCGGTGGCGCAATGCCCGGGCGCAGCACCACGAAGGCCACCGGCTTGGTGCCCTTGATCTCGTCAGGCACCGGCACGACGCTGGCCTGCTGCACCGCCTCGTGGCGCTCCAACGCCTTCTCGATCTCGCCCGGATAGAGGTTTTCGCCGCCGCTGACGAACATGTCGTCGCGCCGGCCCACGAAGGTGTAGAAGCCTTCGGCATCGCGGCGAAACACGTCGCCGGTGATGTAGTAGCCATCAGCGGTGAAAGGCCGCAGCTCCGCGCGCCCGTGGTAGCCGAGCATCAGCCCGGGGCTGCGCAGCTCCAGGACACCTTCGTTGGAAGCCTGACCGTGCTCGTCGATCAGCCGCACCGCTACAGCGGGATGCGGATAGCCGACCGATTGCGCGGGCGTGGGCAGTCCATCCGGATGCGGACCGAACACGACAGGGCCGCCCTCGGTGGTGCCATAGGCATTGATCACGCGCGCGTTGGGCAACAGCTGATGAATCTGCGCCTTGAGCGCCGGGCTGACCGGAGCGGACCCCATGCGCACGGCGCGGACGCTACCTAGGTCGGTGCGCGCCAGCAGCGCGCGCTCGCGCAGCATCATGGCAATCATCGGCGGCACAGCCGTCAGCCAGGTGCACTGGTAGCGTCCGATGGCATCGATATAGGCGGCGGCCTGGAACTGCGGCAGTAGCACCGACGGCGCGTGGCAGGCCAGCGCCAACAGGATCAGCGCCAGCGCGTTCATGTGGTACAGCGGCGCGGCAATCAGCATCCGCTCGTTGGCCAGCGGCGTGCTGGCCTGGCGTGTCCGCACCACCCACAGATGGCTGGCATGGCTCAGGCGTACGCCTTTGGGGCGGCCCGTGGAGCCGGACGTGTAAAGCAGCAGCGCCAGGTCGTCGTCGGCCGGTACGTACGGCGTGAGGGGCGCTGTATCGCCGTCCGTCGCAACCAGGGCCGCATGCTCGGGCGATCCGAACGCGATGGCTAGCGTGCCCGTTGGCACTTGCGCGTGGTGCGCCGCGTCGCACAGCACAAGCCGCGCGCCGCTATCGGCGACGATATAGTCCACCAGCGTCTGCGGCAGCTTGAAGTTCACCGGAACCGCGACCAGCCCGGCGCGCATGATGCCGAGCAGCGACACCACGTAGTCGACCGAATTCACCCCCAGCAGGGCGATGCGGTCGCCCTGCGCCAGGCCACGCCGCAGCAGGCCCCGCGCAACGGCGTCGGCGGCAGCGTCGATGTCGCCAAACGTATGCGTGGAGGCCTCGCCGTTGGCACCGATGCCAACGATTGCCAGCGCGGCAGGATCGGCATCGCGCGCGATAACGCTGCCAAGGTTGCGGCCTGAATGGCTGGCCAAAGCGGCGTGCGTATCAGCGGCCATGATGCGTCAGCCCTGCGCAGGGGTGGCGTAGACGCCGCGGCCGCTGGCAACCAGGCGGCCTTCGGCGTCATACACGTTGGCCTCGGCCGCGCTTACCAGGCGGCCCGTCTTGATGACGGTGCCCACCACCTTCAGATCGCCGCGCGCCGGGCGATGGTAGTCCACGCGCAGATCGACCGTCGGCACGCCCTTGCCGGTGTGCGATACCAGCGCCCAGTCGGCGCCAAGGTCGACCAGCGCGGCCAGGATGCCGCCGTGGATATAGCCGCCGTCGGGGTTGACGATCCATTCGTCACGGAATTTCGCGGTCAGCGTGATCTCGCCTTCGGCGACGGATTCGACCTGCAGGCCGAGCCATTGGTGATAGGGCGCGCGCAGCAGTCGAGCCTGGACGTCGGCGGCGGAGGGTTGGGAAGGGGCTTGCGTCATGATCGGGTCTCGATGAAAGGTTGGCGTGGAATGGGCGTACAGCGTGTCGACGCACAATTCAAGGCGTCACCACGACCTTGCCCAGCACGGCGCGGTCGCGGATCAACGCCAGTCCGCGAGCGGCCTGATCCAGCGGCAATTCGCTGTCGATCACTGGATCGAGCTTGCCTTCGGCAACCAATGCCAGCAGAGCCTTCAGGTTGTCGTCGTAGAAGCTGTTCGACCCCTTGATGTTCAGCTCGAAGCTCCACACGTAGCGCAGATCTTCCTTGGGATCATGGCCGGCCGTGGCGCCGCACACCAGCAGCGTGCCGCCGCGCTTCAGGCTCTTGATCGACGGCAGCCAGGTGTCGCCGCCGGTGAAGTTGACGATGACGTCCACGCCGCCCTCGAAGGTGCGCCGCTGCGGCTTGCCGTAGCGCTCGATCACCCACTTGCCGAAGTCGACTTCGCGATAGTTGAGGACATGGTCGGCGCCCAGCGCCTTGAGGCGCTCGCCTTTCTCGTCGGAGCCGGCCGCGGCGATGACCTCGGCGCCCAGCATTTTTGCCAGCAGCACCGTGGCCGTGCCAACGCCGCCGCTGGCACCGAGTACCAGCACTTTGTCTCCGGCCTTTACGGTCCGGTGGGTGATCAGCATCCGATGGGCGGTGCCGTAGGCCACCGGCAGCGCGGCCGCTTGCGCGAACGTCACGTTGTCGGGCAGCGCGATCAACTGGCGCGCATCCACGCGCGCAAACTCGGCCATGCCGCCATCGGTCATTTCGCCCATCAGGCCCACACCCGGCTTGAGCGGGTTCACCAGCACGCGATCGCCGATCTTCCACCCGGTCACCCCGGCGCCCAGTTCGGTGATCGTGCCGGCCAGATCCAGCCCGATCACGACCGGAAACGGCACCTTGATGCCGGGCATGCCGTGCACGGTGAAGACGTCGTGATAGTTGAAGGACGAAGCGCCGACGCGGATCACGACATGGCCTTCGTCGGCCTTCGGTACGGGCTTGTCGGCGACCACGCGCAGTTGTTCTTCGAGGGTGCCGTGTGCGTCAAGCACCAGCGCTTTCATGAATTGGGTCACGATGGATTCCTTGGGGGAAGGGAAGCGGAAAACTAGAAAGAGTGAGGAGCGTGCCGAAGGGCTTACTTGAGCGCCTTGGCCTGCTCGTAGGGCTTGCGCGCGAAGAGGTCGTCCTTGAGCTCGCCCTTGACCAGGCCAGATTCGACGAACACGGCGTGCTGGCGGCGCAGCGTGGCGATGTCCGCCGGCTCGAAGGCCACGCGGTTCATGTCGTTCCAATGGCTAACGTAGACCTTGGCATCGTCGGCCGGCAGGTTGGCTTTTTTCTGCAGGATCTGGACGACTTCGTCGCGATTGGCATTGCCCCAGGCCAGCGTGTCGCGCAATGCCGCAATCACGCGCGCAACCACCTCGGGATGGTTGTCGACCAGATCGGATCGCGCGGCGCCCACGCCGATATAGGGCACGGCGTCGGACTGGGTCAGCGTTTTCCACTCATTGGCGAACGTGCCCAGCTTGCGCACCGGCAATTCGTCACCAAGCTGCTCCACAGTGACCGAGCGCAGCGCCGCTGCATCGACCTGTTTCTGCACCAGGAACTGGGCCAGGCGCGATTCGTTGCCGCCGACCAGCGCGAAGTCGCTGCCCTTGATCTGATAGTTGCCGGCCAGCACGGCGCCTGCAATCACCGCGACCGACGAACCGGCCGGCGACATGCCTACCTTCTTGCCCTTGAGTTCACGGATCGACTGGATCGGCGAATCCTTGGGCACGACGAACTGCACGTCGGCAGGCTGCGTTGCCGCGAAGATGCGGATCGGTACGCCCGAGGCCGCCGTCCCGAACACCCCGGCTACCGGTGCGCCGAATGCCAGGTCGATCGAACCGGAGGCCAGTGCACGCAGTGGCGCGTTGACGTCGGGGAAGTGAACAAACTCGGCGCGCACACCACGCTTGGCGAGAAAATCCTTTGCTTCCAGGACCGAGCCATAGCCAAGGCTTACACCACTGGTCCAGTAGCCGATCTTGACGGTGGGCGCCGGCTCCGCAGCACTGGCCATGGCCGGGGTGATCGCGGCGTAGGACAGCGCGATAAATGTGGAATAGGCGTAAAACGCGGCGGCGGCCGCTGAAAGTAGCTTGCGCACGATGAAATCCTCAGGCTTGAAGAGAAACGGCGGGCGTGGACGACGGCCGCGCGGATGCTTTCCAGCGGAACAGTCGGCGCTCGGCGGGCTTGAGCAAACCGCCTTCGAGCAACAGCATCAGGCCGACCAGCAGCACGGTCCACGCAAACACCTGGTCGGTCTGCACCAGGTCAGCGGCTTGCCGCAGCCGGTAGCCGATACCGCTGGACGAGCCGATCGTCTCCGCCACCAGCGACACCCGCCAGCCGAAACCGAAGGCCAGCCGGGCACCGGCGAAGAAATGGGGCAGGATCGTCGGCACGTAGATCTTGCGCAGTATCTGCACGCGAGACATGCGGAAGCTGCGTGCGAGGTCGACATAGTGCGGATCGACGGTCTTGGTGCCTTCCCAGACGTTGGTCAGGATCAGAGGCATGGCGGTCATGAACACCACAAAGACCGTGGTTGCATCCGAAATGCCGAACCAGATGATCGCGAAGATGGCCCAGATCGCAGACGACACGGTGTTCAAGAGCGTCAGCACCGGCTCGAAAAAGCCGGCCAGCACGCGGCTGGCGCCTAGCGTCAGCCCCAGGCCACTGCCAACGATGGTGGCCAGCACAAAGCCCGACAGCACCCGTTGGCACGTGGCGGCCACGTCGGTGGCGAAGGTGTCGCTGTGCCACAGCGCAAGCAGCGCGACGCCAACCTTTTCGGGGCCGGGCAGCACGAACGATGGCACCCGCGCGGCACCCCACCACCAGAGCGCCAGCAGCAGCGCAACCAGCAACAGGCGTTGCAGCACCAGCGTGCCAACATGACGGACGGCGATGGTGGTCACGGCGGTGTTCCTCATGCCGCGGCGCGCAGTACGCGCACCTGTTCCGCCACGATGGGCTCGGTGGGCACGCGCGGCCGCACCAGATCGGCCAGGTTGACCACGTCGGCTACGCGGCCCGGCCGCGCTGCGAGCCGGACCACACGGTCGGCCAGCACTACCGCTTCCTCCATATCGTGCGTCACGAACACCACGGTCATGCCGTTGCCGGCCTGGATGCGCAGCAGTTCCGCATGCATCTGGCTGCGCGTCTGGGGATCGAGCTTCGAGAACGGCTCGTCCATCAGCAGGACTTCCGGTTGGACGGCCAGGCTGCGGGCCAGTGCCACGCGGCTGCGCATGCCGCCCGACAACTCGTGCGGCCAGGCGTCGCCACGCGCGTGCAGGCCAACGAGCTCCAGCATGTCGTCTGCGCGGCGGCGTCGATCGGATGTCGACAGGTTGCCGGCTTCAAGGCCGAACGCGACGTTATCGCGCACGGTGCGCCAGGGCAGCAGCCGGTCCTCCTGGAACATGTAGGCGATACGGCGCCAGTCAGACACCTGCGGCGCGGGTACACCATCCACCGCGAGCTGGCCCGCGTCAGGGGTCAACAGGCCGGACAGGATGTTCAGCAGCGTGCTTTTTCCGCAGCCGGACGGACCCACCAGCGCCAGTACTTCGCCACGATGCACGGTCACGTCGATCCGGTCGAGGATCGTGGTGGTCCCAAAGCGCTTGACGATGCCGTGTGCAGACAGAACAGGCGGATTCATGCGACGCCTCCCGCTGCCCGCATTGGCAGGTACGTGCCGGCCTGTGACAGGCTGGCGTAGACCTTTTCCATGGTCTGGGCGCGAAACGCCTCGATGTGGCGGCGCGCAATCGTTTCTGCGGATTTCTCGTCGTGATCCTCGAATGCCTTGATCAGCGAGTTGTGGTCATGGCGGATTTCGGGGCGCACACGCTGGACGTTGAAGCCAAGCGCCACCAGCCGCGACATCTCATCCATCAGCGACGACAGCGTGCGCGTCAGGCGTTCGTTGCCGGTGGCGTGGACGATGGCCAGGTGGAACTGCTTGTTCGCGTCCATGAACTTGTCGATACGGCGCGGCGCCGGAATCGCGTATTCGTCGCGGCACGCCGCTTCCAGCCCGCGTAGCAACGCCGTGTCGACGCGCCCGACGGCGAGCCTGGCGGCCATCGGCTCCAGTTGCACGCGCAGCGCAAACACCTCTTCGACGTCCTTGAGCGTGATCGGCGCCACTTGATAGCCACGGCGGGGCCGCGCGAAGATCAAACGGTCATGCGCCAGTCGGGTAAGCGCGATGCGGCAGCTGTTCTTGCCGAAGCCATAGGCGGTCATCAACTCGCCTTCGGTGACCAGCGCACCCGGCACCAGCTTGCAGGACAGGATGTCGCGGCGCAGCGCCGCGTAGGCGGCCAGACCCAGGCTGGTGTCTTGGGCGTCCTCTGCAATGCCGGCCTGCACGATCATCGTTCCATGCTCCTTCGCTTTTGTCGGGCGGCACGCATGTCCGCCTTGAAATACATGGACGTAGCTTAGGGCCGGGGCATTGGGAAGCAAACGAACGGTTTTACCGAAGCATATGAAGACGCTGCTGTGACTGAGCAGCCCACCGCTGTGAGCTGCTCACGGATGCTTGGTGGCATGTCTTCGGTGCGAACGATGGCATGCACAGGATGTGGACGACACGGCAATGCCAGCAGCGTAAGGGGAGCGGTACAGCGGAATGGAAGATGACTGCGCCCCCGTGCCACGATCGGGCTGGGGGGCGGAAGAGGGGGTGAAGCGGAGGTGAGTCGCGGATCAGTCCAGCAGGTCGGGCTCGGCTTCCACCAGTCCCGCGTAGAGGCTTTCGAAGGCGTGCAACGATCCTTCGTTGCCCCCGACCTGCCCATGCGTATGGCGGGCCGTTGCCTCGTCGATGGGCTGCGGCGTGCCGGCGGCCTCGGCCAGCAACTGGGTATGGGCGGCGTTTTCCAGTGCGATATACCACCACGCCGTGGCTTCGATGGTCGGGCCGGCGGTGAGGATGCCGTGGTTTTTCAGGATCGCGCCCTTGTGGGTCTGGCCATTGCCCTTGTCCAGCGCCTGGGCTATCCGGTGGCCTTCGGCCGTGTCCACCACCATGCCCGTGAAGTCGTCGAACAGGACATGGTCTTCGAAGAACGAGCATGCGTCCTGCGTCAGCGGGTCCAGCAAGCGTCCGAGCGTGGACCACGCCTTGCCATAGGTGGAATGTGTGTGCGCGGCCGCGACGATATGCGGATGCGCTTCATGAATCGCCGCGTGGATTGCGAAGGCCGCCTTGTTCAACGGCCGGTTGCCGACCACCGTCTCGCCCCGCGCATTTACCAGCAGCAGGTCGGACACCCGCATACGCGAGAAATGCACACCAAGCGGGTTGACCCAGAAGTGGTCGGGAAACTCGGGATCGCGCGCGGTGATGTGGCCGGCCAGCCCCAATGCAAATCCCTGGCGCGCGAAGATCCGGAACGCACCGGCCAACCGTTCCTGCCGATGGCGCCGCTCGGCCTCGATGGTCGGCCTTGCAGGGACCGGATCAAACCAGAACTTCTGCTGCGGTTCGGGGTTGGGCGTAAACGTGCCACGGCGTTCGAACGGAAATACGCTGCTCATTTGAGGCCTTTTTGTGAGGAACATCGCATGAACCTACGCCGGCCTGCCACGCAATGGAACGAAGCATTTGGCCGATGCTTATCCGGTTTTCGAGAAGCCCAACCGGCCACGCCAGAAGCACGGCATATCGATATCGGCTTTCGTTCGTTCCCGCCCACGAAAGCCTTCCCTATGCTCATCGGCCAGACATCATTGCCAACGCGCACACGCGTATCTCTGTCATGACCGCTGCCTTGCCGCCTGCCAAGCTTCACCTGAATCTCAACGCGCTTCACTCGGGCTTTGTGCCGTCGGCCTGGCGCCTGCCCGGTAGCGATCCGCGGGCCTTTGTCGATGTGCAGCACTATGTCCGGCTGGCGCAGATCGCCGAGGCGGGCAAGTTCGACGCCATCTTCCTGGCCGACAACGCCGCCATTGCCGACCAAATCAATTTCCGGCCGATTACCGCGCTGGAGCCCACCGTGCTGCTTGCCTGCGTGGCCATGGCCACGCGTCATATCGGACTGGTGGCCACGGCGTCCACCAGCTACAACGAGCCGTACAACATCGCGCGGCGCTTTGCCACGCTCGATCATGTCAGCGGCGGGCGCGCTGGCTGGAACGTCGTGACGACCGCCGATGCTGGGTCCGCGCGCAATTTCGGCCGCGCGGCGCCGCCTGATCATGCACAACGCTACGCGCGCGCCGACGAATTCACCAACGTCGTGAAGGCGCTTTGGGATAGCTGGGAAGACGGCGCGTTCGTGGGTGACCAGCAATTGGGCAGCTTCGTGGACACGGCCCGCCTGCAGCCCATCGCCCACCATGGCCCGTGCTTCGATGTGCAGGGGCCGCTGAACCTGCCGCGGCCACCACAGGGGCATCCTGTGCTGTTCCAGGCCGGCGGCTCGAACGATGGCCGCGAACTGGCCGCGCGACATGCCGAAGCGGTGTTCTCCGCATCGCAAACGCTGGAGGAGTCGCGCGAGTACCGCCTGGCCCTCAATCAACGTGCCGAGGCGCTGGGCCGCGGGCGCGGCGCGATCAAGGTCTTGCCGGGGCTGACGACGATCATCGGCGCCACCGAGGCACAGGCACGGCAACGCCGCGATGCGCTGATCGACCTGATTCCGTGGGACTACAGTCTGAACCGGCTGGCCGGTACGCTGGGCGTGACTGCCGACCGACTATCGCTCGATGCCCCGTTGCCGGATGGGCTCGCGCTGCCTGCCAACGGCAATCACACGTTCTTTCGCGCGACGATTGCACTGGCGCAGCGCCAGAACCTGACGGTGCGAGCGCTGATCCGTGAGCTTGCCGGCGGCGGTGGACATCGCGTCATCGTCGGTACGCCCGAGCAGATTGCCGACGACATCGAGCACTGGTTCCGCAGCGGCGCGGCCGACGGCTTCAACCTGATGCCCGATGTGTTGCCAGACGGCGTTCAGGATTTCGTGGATGGTGTGGTACCCATCCTGCAGCGCCGGGGGTTGTTTCGCACGGACTACGAGGGCGGCACCTTGCGCGAGCATATGGGCCTGGCGCGGCCAGCGGGCAGGGCACGCGCGCGCGCGGCGGCGTAGTCCGCATTTGCTATCTCGGATTACTTCGTGGACCGCGGGCGGCGCGATTCATAGACTGGTGGCTCCCAAACTCTCGCACCTGTCATCATGAAACGACGCTCCGCCTTTGGTCTTATCGCCGCGCTGGCCCTGTCGCTGTCCGCCCTGCCGATCGCATCGGCCTACGCCCAGTCAGCGGGCAGCAAGACGCTCAAGGTTGGCGTACGTGGCGGTGTCGACGAGGAGATCTGGGAGGTCGTCACGCGGGAAGCTGCCAAGAACGGGCTGAAGGTGGAAACGGTGATCATCACCGGCACCGCCAGCCCCAACGAGGCGTTGAACAACGGGGATCTGGACGCCAACTCGTTCCAGCACATTCCGTTCCTGCGTGACCAGATCAAGCAGCGCGGCTACAAGATCACCAATGTCGGCGACACGCTGATCTCGCCGATCGCGTTCTATTCGCGCAAGGTGAAATCTCTGGAAGCGCTGCCGAACGGCGCGCGCATTGGTATCCCCAACGATCCCAGCAACCAGACCCGTGCGCTGGTCATTCTGCGCGACCATGGCCTGATCAAGCTGAAGGATGGCTTCGATCCTTACACGGGCACCGTCACGCTGGCCGATATCACGGCCAATCCGCGCAAGCTCGAATTTATCGAAAGCGCGTCGGTGGTGCTGCCACGTGCGTTGCCGGACGTGGACGCCGCCGCCATCGTCAACACGTTCGCCTATCAGGCCGGCCTGATCGCCACTCGCGATGGCATTGCGGTGGAGAAGCGCGAAAACAACCCCTACGTCAACGTGATTGCCGTGCGTGAGAAGGACCGCGCCGCACCGTGGGTGCCGCAGTTGGTCAAGTCGTACCAATCGGAGGCGGTGCGCAAGTTCATCCTGACCAAGTATCAGGGGTCGGTCATTCCGGCGTTCTGAGGCGCTTGTGAACAGGGGCGATGACATGCGCACGATTTCGCAATGGCCGACGCGCGACCCGCACATCGTGTTCGATCGCGTTGGCAAAACCTATGTGGGCGCCGCAGCGCCTGCGCTAGTGGACGTCTCGTTCACGATTGAGCGCGGCGAGGTATTCGGCATCATCGGCCGCAGCGGCGCGGGCAAGTCGACGCTGCTGCGAAGCATCAACATGCTGGAGCGGCCGGACCGCGGTCATGTATGGATCGACGACACGCACGTCGGCAAGCTCGATGAAGATGGTCTGGTCGGGCTGCGCCGGCGCATCGGCATGATCTTCCAGCACTTCAATCTGATGTCGGCGAAGACCGTCTTCGACAATGTCGCGCTTCCGCTGCGCGTGGCCGGCGTGCCACGTAGCGAGATCGACGGCCGGGTCAGCGACCTGCTGGCGACCGTTGGACTCGCGGACAAGGCCCACGCCTACCCGGCGATGCTGTCCGGCGGGCAGAAACAGCGCGTCGGTATTGCGCGGGCGCTGGTGCATCGCCCGGAGATCCTGCTGTGCGACGAAGCGACTTCGGCGCTCGATCCCGAAACGACGGAGCAGATCCTGGCGCTGCTACGGGATATCAACAAGCAGCTCGGTCTGACCGTGGTGCTGATCACGCACGACATGGCCGTGATCGAAGAAGCGTGCGACCGCGTGCTGGTACTGGACCACGGCCACGTGCAGGAGCAGGGGCCGGTATGGCGCGTGTTTGCCGATCCGCAGGCCGAGGCCACGCTGTCGCTGCTGCGCCCGCTGCGCAAGCGCGTCTCGGCGAACGGACATTCTGTGGAGGTATCCCATCGTGTTGCCAATGGCTGAGAAGTACCTGAAGGCGTTTGGCGAAACGCTGCTGATGACCGGCAGTGCGTGCCTCGTAGTGTTTGTCGTCGGCATGGCGCTGGCCATCGTGCTGACCGTTACCGCGCCTGGCGGGCTGAGCCCGCGGCCGCGTACCAACCGCGTGCTGTCGGTGCTGGTCAACATGTTTCGCTCTATCCCGTTCATCATCCTGCTGGTGGCCATGCTGCCGGTTACGCGGCTGATCGTCGGCACGACGATGGGCACCTGGGCTGCCGTGGTGCCGCTCAGCGCGCATCTGATTCCATTCTTTGCGCGGGTGTCGCAGGTGGCGCTCAATGAAACCGACGCAGGGTTGATCGAAGCGGCGCGCGCCATGGGCTGCCGACGTTGGCATATCGTGCGGCACGTGTTGTTGCCGGAGGCACTGCCGGCGCTGATCGGCGGCGCTACGGTGACGGTGATCGCGATGATCGGATCGTCCGCGATGGCGGGCGCCGTAGGGGCGGGTGGCCTCGGCGATCTGGCGATCCGCTATGGCTACGAGCGCTATGAAACGGCGGTCATGTTCAATGTGATCGCAATCCTGATAGTGCTGGTGACGGTGGTGCAGTTCGCGGGCGAGCGGCTGGCTCGCCGTTTCGATCACCGCCGATAGCAACGCCGCCCGCATCGTTTTTTGGGACGGCGTGTCCTCAGAACAGGCCGGTCGTGGGGGGCGGTTGGTCCTTCAGCAGCCATGCGCCCACGGCGGCCGCCTTCCACTGACGCGGATTGTGATTGGCCACGGTGCGGGCATTGCGCCAGTGCCGGTCAAGATTGTATTGGCGATCGCAGGCGGATGCCCCGCCGACATCGAACGCCAGCTCCGCACTCTTCAGCGCCGCTGCGACGGCGAAGTACTGCGCCTGGGCGACGTCGATCGACGCCTGGGTCAGTGAGGCATTGCTGAGGTTGTCCGCCCAGGCGGCGTCGATGGAGTCGGCCGCGCGCAGCGTGGCGGCTTCGGCCGCAAATACCTGCGCAGCGATCTGACCAATGGTTTCCTGCACGTAAGGATCGTCCACCGATCGCTCGGCCGAACTGTGCTTGATCGGCCGGGCCTTGTTGCGCGCGAACCAGACCGCATCGTCCAGCGCGTTGCGTGCGATGCCGGCTTCCGTGGCAGCAAGGAATAGCTGGAAGACCGGTGATACGGGATTGCGGCGGTCGCGTGGCAAGTGGCTTGCGCGCAGTTCTTCGGGCTCGACGCGCATGTTCGTGAATTGGGTGGTGCCGCTGGCAGTCAGCCGCTGACCGATGGTGTCGAAATCATCGAGCAGCGTCATGCCGGCTCGATCGCGCGGCACCGTGAAGTGCGTTTCCTTGCCAGCCTCATCCACGGCGATTGAGCTGATCCAGTCCGCATAGAGCGCGCCGGTACTGTAGTACTTGGTGCCGTTGACCACATAGTGATCGGCCTCACGAGCGATGGTGGCCTGGATGTCACCATGCTTGCCGCCGCGCTCCACGCCGGCATTGCCGACGATCTGGCCGCCTAGCAGCCGGGCAAACCAGCGCTTGCGGTCGGCTTCGTTGTCGTGACCCGCGAGCAGGCCTTCGATAAGTCCGAAATTGGGCCGCAATGCCTGGGCGAGGTTGGCATCGACGGCGGCCAGTTCCTGCACAAAGCGGATGGCGTCACGCATGCTGCCACCGGGGCCGCCATACGCTTTCGGAATGCGGAACGTTAGCAGACCGGCGTTGGCTACCCGCCGCGCAAAATCAAAAGGCAGTTCGCGATGGATTTCGCGCTGTGCGGCGTCTCGTGCGATGTCGGGCAGCAGCGCTTTGGCTCGCTGGCGGAGTATTGCCACATCGGCAGCCGGAGGCAGCAGTTGTGGCGTCGACGTCGGCGGCGCGGCATCCGTCTCGGTAGCGATCAAGGGCGCAAGGGGTTCTTGAAATGGCATGCGGTTGTCCTTCGGGTTTCTCGTCGAATGAGCACGAAAGACATCGTGCAGCAATTCTTTCGACGCGTAACGACCGATTTCGCATGCCGTTATGCGGCTAGTGTGTGGCGCCGCCGATTTCCTTGAGATCGATCGAGACTTCAAGCGCCGTCGCAACCATGATCTCGATGGCTTCGATCAGCACGCGAACATCCATGCTTGGCGCACCGGGATGGGCAGCGGCCATCTGCGGCAGATAGGGGACGTGAATAAATCCCCCGCGCAGGGCCGGCCGCTCGGTTGCGATGTAATGCAGCAGCGAGTAAAAGATGGCATTGCAATTGTAGGTGCCGGCGGTCTGCGAGACCGATGCGGGGATGCCAGACGCACGCAGGCGGCTGACCAGCGCCTTGATCGGCAGCGAAGAGAAGTAGGCGGCAGGACCGCCGGCAATCACCGGCTCGTCAACGGGCTGCCGGCCCGCGTTGTCGGGAATGCGCGCGTCGACGACGTTGATCGCCACCCGTTCGATCGACACGTCGCTACGTCCGCCCGCTTGTCCCAGGCACAGGACGACAACGGGATCGACCTCCGCGATGGCATCCAGGAGCGCCTGCCTGACCTCGGCAATCACGCAGGGCAGCCGCCGGGCCAGCACGCGGGCGCCGCCGATCACGCGGTTATCGACGGCGCGGGCCGCTTCCCACGAAGGGTTCAGGGTTTCACCATCGAATGGCTCGATGCCGGTCACAAGTACGGTCTGCATTTGGCGCTGTCCGGAAGGCGGACGAAGGGGAGGGGAGAGCAAATCGTACCGATGCGCCCCGGATTCTTGAAATGGATATTCGTTATCCGTTAAATTCACGAAATGAATCTATCCCGCATCGATCTGAATCTTCTCGTGGCATTTGAGGCGCTGTATCAGACGCGCAGTGTGACGCTGGCCGGCAGGCGCCTGAACCGCGCCCAGCCGTCGGTAAGCAATGCGCTGACCCGTCTCCGGACGCTATTTGGCGACGAGCTGTTTGTGCGCAGCCATGCAGGGATGGAGCCCACGGAACTGGCGCACACGCTGATGCCCGGGATTTCCACTGCGCTAGATCACGTTCGCCAGGCGGTGGGCCAATCGGTGGCTTTCGATCCCGCCGCACCGGCTGGTCGCGGCTTTACCATCGCAGCCACCGACTACGCCGACATCGTCCTGCTGCCGCACGTTATCGGCCGGCTCAGGCGGCAGGCGCCTGAGATCGATCTGCGGATCATGGCGCTCGACCGTGCCGCGATCTACGAGCAACTCGACCAAGGCATTGTCGACGTCGCGATTGGCGGACACCTGTCCGCGCCGAAGCGCATGGTGCAAACCACGTTGTATGAAGAGGACTTCGTCTGCATCGCCAGCCGTTCACATCCGCAACTGCGCGCTGGCAGACGACGGCGCCGGATGGACCTATCGACCTATCTGCAACTGCCCCACGCACTGTTTGCCCCCGGCGATAGTGGATCGCGCCGCGGGGTCGTCGATGGCAGGCTGGACAAGCTCGGTCGGCAACGGCGTGTCGCGGCGACCTTCTCGCATATCGTCGCGTTGCCGTTGGCGGTGGCGCAAAGCGATCTGGTTGCCACCGTTGCCAGACGGGTGGCGCATCGGCTGGCCTCTCCCGACGTGCAGATTCTTGAAGTTCCAGAAGAACTGGCCGATACCGGGTTCGATATCGAACTGATCCACAACCGGCGCACGCAAGCCGATGCCGCGGCCGTGTGGCTCAGGCAGCAGATTCAGGCGGCCGTCAGTGAGATGGCTTGAGTCTCATCTGTCGAGCGGGCCAACGCGTCGAAACGCGGCAAGTATGGCCAGGTCATAGCCGATCTTCAATACACCACAGGCAAGGAGCGGCGCGCCAGTCCACCCCAAGGCCATGAGCCCACCGGCAAGCACCGGGCTGATCGCGGCGGCCAGGCTGCGCGGCACGGCGGTGAAACTTGCCGCCGCGGTCCGTTCGGCGGGAGTGACCACCGCCATCACGAATGCGGTCCGCGTCGGCACATCCATCTGAGACAGCGCACTGCGCGCCAGCAGCAACATCAAGGTCAGCGGCAACGTTGGGGCAAAGGCGGCGGCAATCAGAAAAGCACTAGATGGAATGTGCGTGAACACCATGGTGTTCAATAGCCCGATTTTTCGGGCCAGGGGAACGGCGGCAAGCTGGGAAGCCGTGGTCAAAAGTCCGGCCCAGAAGAAAAACTGGCCCGCCGCGCCCGGAGCCATCCCGAAACGCTGCATCAACCAAAGCGACAGCAAGGCATTGACGACAAGGCCGCCTGCAAACGCATCCACACTGAACAGCAGCGCGAGCCGGATGACGATCCGGCGTGAGGGCCCCAGCGGCGTGATCGATGTCGACTGCGCGTGAGGTTCGGGCAACTTTGCATAGAGCGCCCACAGCGCAATGCCCGTCAAGGCATAGACCATGAACATCAGGCGCATGGCGGCCAGGAAAGACAGGCTGGTGTGCGAGCCAAGCCAGCCAGGTATCGCCGCGGCCAACGCACCGAACGCAGCGGAGAGGGACCCTGCGAGCCCGTAACGCGCGAACAATGCCGTGCGCGCCTCGGGGGCCGCAGCCTCGGCCAGCCGCGCCTGCTCGAGCGGCAGGAACACACTGACGTCCCCCGAGCTGGGGTTCAGCGTGCCGACAAACGCGACGATCAGGAGCGGCCAGAGCGATGACAGACCCGCAAAAGCCGCGCCGGTAGCGGCCATCAGGACCGCCGCCCATATCAGCAGGCGGCGTTGGGGAAAGCGGCTCCCGCTGAATCCGACCAAAATGGTTGCGATTGCGGAGCCGATCAGCGTGACACTGCTGATCAGCCCCACGGCGAGTTGGTCGAAGCCAAGCGCCAGCAGGTAAGCGGGCAACAGCACAGCCACGAAGCCATCGCAGAAGCCGCGCAACGCCCGCCCGGCAAGAAGCGGCATCGCACTTGCGTCGATGCCGGACGGGAATACGAGGCCGGAAAGCAATGAGCGATTCATCCGTTGCGCCGCAACACATCGTTGATGTGGGGTGCTCTGTACGGCGGCGGTGCTGGCCGGCGCCAACGGAACCGAAAGCAGCCAGATCGAGCCAGTCACGCAGAGGCGCCATTCAACCACCTGTTTCAGAGTGTAGACCACCAGATGGTGTTGTCGGCCTGGACTCCCTTCCACAGCATGTGCGTGATCCCGCCTATCGTACACACGCCTGGCCCTTGCGACGTGCCGACGCCAGCCACGTTGATCTGGCCAGTAAACTCATTGCCATCGAAAAGAGAGAAATAAATGCCAGAGTCACCGGGAATGCCCTTCCACGCGAGCAGGATGCGATTCCCTCTGACGGTCGCCGATGGGCCATTGCTATTGCCGATATTCCGCCAAACGCCGCCTTCCGTTTCATTCTCGACATACGATACGACTCTCTGCGGCTGCCATATCGCCCCCGGCTGATTGTCGATCGACGACCAATAGACCAGATCGTCTCCCTCCACGCCTTTCCAGAACATGAAAAGTCGGCCATGAAGCGCTGCCAGCGCTGGCGGCGCCGATGTCCCCACACCGTTGATCTTGCGCTGCGGCGTCCAGTTTCCGCCTGAAAGGATCGACCAGTAGATTCCCTGATCGCCATCCACGCCCTTCCACGCCATGTAGATCGTGCCGTTAAAGTTTGCTAGCGCGGGGCGATGGTTTGAACCGACGTTTGGAATCTTGCGCTGCGGTGCCCAATCGCCGTCACCAATGATCGAGTAGTAAAGCCCTTGATCGCCCTTGACTCCTTTCCACGCCATGATCAGGCCATTTGATGTATCACTCGCGCGGATGGTCGCGAGTGCGGGGCTTTCGGTTGATCCAATGCCTGAGATCTTCTTCTGTTGGCTCCAGACATTGTTCATAAGCTGCGATTCATAAATTCCTTGATCGTCTCCCGTTCCCTTCCAAACCATATGCAGGGTCTGAGTCGATGTCGCGCGTGACCGCACCGCAAGTGCAGGCCGGTCGCTGGTGGCCCGGTCACCCAGCTGTATTTGGGGGCGCCATCCGTAGAGATTCCTTATCGCATCGGTGCTCTCCGAGTCGATGACGGCTGCATTCAAGTCGTATGGGTACATTAGAGAGCGCCGATCATTCGAATGAGACAGGCCAAGTACGTGACCAATCTCATGAAGCGAGACGGATAAAAGGCCGGCCGTTGTCCAGGCTTCGGCACTATCAAAATTGATCCGTCCACTTGGCGGATAGCCGCCTTCCGCCAGTACACCGCCTGCAGATCCGAAATAGCTCCGTAGCTCAGTTCCGCCGAACCGCAGCTGGATGTCGCCGCCAGAATCGACGCGCGTGAAAGAGAAAAATCCGCTAGCTGCCTGCCACTGCGCGAAAGCCCCGGCGATCGTATTTACGACGTCATTAGGCGGCAACCCGCTTCCCGCAGGGTCAATCGAGAAAGTCAGGACGCCTCTGTCCCAACGTCCGCCGGGAGACCCAAAAGTCTGAATTTGAGTTGGACCGTGCGATCCGTTAGGTACGCCACAATGCGGGCGGTTGAGAGCATCCAAAATCGCCTGGAGCGTTGGCGAATCGAAATCTCGAACCCGTGGGTGGAGCTGGATCCCGTTGCCGGAAGGCACATAGTGCGCAAGCGCGTCCCTCAAGGCGGCAGGCAGTTTGTCGTCAGGCTTGAGAGAGGAAAAATCGTGATCGACGATCAGTCCTCGCGCAACCAGACTGTCATGTATATCTCGGAAACTTGTTGGCATTGCAATGCCCCTTATTGATGTTTCGCCCAGATCAATCGGCGGAAAAAACCGAAAGATTGACGTTACGTTTTGATGACTCGCTAGCCAGGAATCGTTACCACGCCGCTTATCGCCAAGTCCGTCAAATGGCTTCCCTCGGGCCTGTATCGGGACACAAGGATTTAGCGGGAATCCCGCATGGCAATCCCGCAAAAGAGTACGATCCGGTAGCGCAGGAATGTCGCGCGCTGCTTGCGCGTGGAGAATATAGTTACGGACGGCACCGCTTACCTCCCCAAAAGAGGTTAGGGCGCGTGTCGGAGGTGCTACTCGAAACGGGTGAGATGGGGCCGCGGCACACCTAGCAATGCGCAAACGAGTTCGCCTTGCCGGCGCGTGTCCGTCTTCGCGAACAGATGCTTCAGATGCGTGCGGGCGGTTTCGATGCTGATCTGCAGACTCTCGGCGGCAGCGGCCAGGCTGGCGCCGGACGCAAGGTGGTCTGCAAGGGCTGATTCGCGTTGCGTGAAGCGGTACTGCGCCCACGTGCGCATGTCCTTTCCGCACGTGCCTTTGCCCTCGGTAACTAGCAGCAGTAGTCGCGCGCCCGCGGGTCCGCCCGATATGGCGGCGTCGAATCGCACGGGCGTCACCTGTAATGGGGCATGCGGCGGCTGTCTTGTCAGGTAACAGGTGGGGCCAGGGCATTGCGCGTTGCCCATAAGTGCTGTGCTGGCAATTGCAGCGTGTAGGCGCTCGACTTCGTGGGGATGCGACGCCGATATCTTGTCGCGCGAAATCAACAGCCCATCGCCAGCCAGCGCCTCCGCGCGTGCGTTGACGAAGACGGGGCGCAGGCGGGCATCCAGCAGGATCACGCCCACATGGACATGGGCCAGCGCGTCATATATGCAGTGCGTCTGTACCGAAACGATATCGAGGCGCGATCGCACCGCTAGCGCGGCTTGCAAATGCGGCGCCATGTATGCGGCAAGCCTGACGTCGTCGGCATCGAAATCGGGCTGACCTAGCAGGCGCCCTGCCACGAAATAGCGCGGCCTGCGCTCACGCTGCGGCAATGGCACGAGCATGCCGTAGAAGCCGTCTACCTTGCGGATGCAGTGCTGATAGAGCTCGGAACGGGCAAACTCCACGTCGCTAATGCGGGCGGTCTGCCGTGTCGGCACGCCTTCCGGTAGCGTGCGAATCCACGCGGGGCAGTTGTGGCTCAGTTCGTGGCTGAGCAGGGTGACGGCCTCGCGATCCATACCAACCGACGCCAGCAGCATGGTCGGCGTTTCGGCGTCGACTACCATGCCGCAAGGCGCATCGAGCACTTTCGTCATGCCCGCTAGCGCATCGGTCCATGCACTGTCGTCCAGCGCAGCCTGGTACGTCCGCTCCAGCGCCATCAGCACGGCATGCATTCGGTCCATACCAACCTCACTGGGCGAACGCGACCTTGCGATTCTAGGTAAGCGCAGTGCCGTCGGTGCTGCATCATTTTTAATTCGCCGATAAATCAGAAGAGGAGGGTGCGGAAATTGCCGCTTCTGTGTGCGTGGTTCGATGTCACGCGCCCGGTGGTTTCGCTGCGCCTCTCTGGATCAGCATGTCAAAGAGAAACTGCGCGGCCGGCGCCAGCGGGCGTCCTCGGCGAGAGATCAATCCCAGGGTTCGGGTGATCGCTGGTTCTGTCAGTGGTATCGCAAGTAGCCCACTGCTGGATTTCGGCGGCAACGCCATTCTCGGCACCACACCGATTCCCAGGCCCGCCTCGACCAGGCTTACCAAGGCGGGTACATGGTTTACCTCGCAGTACCAGCGCGGTCTGACCGGCAGTCGCGCCAAGGCCTGGTCGATCAGCAAGCGATTACCGCTGCCTTGCGCGAGCGTGATGTAGTCAAACCCTCCAAGGTCTTTCCATTGGACGCTTTTTTGCGTGGCCAACGGATGCCCTTTGCGACAGGCAACAACAAACGCCTCTTCAATCAATGGGCAGAATTCGATGTCGGGCTCCTGTGTCCCGATATAGGTCAGTCCGAAATCGGCATCGCCGCGCGTGACGGCAAGCAGGACATCCCCGGAGGACTCGTCAATGATGCGCAGCCGTATCCCCGGATATCGCGCGTGATACGGCCCCACTACGGAAGGCAGGAAATGTCCGACCGCGGACGGCACGCAGGCCAGCGTCACCTCGCCCGACAGCCGCTCAGAAACGGTCTGTATGCCGAGCATGGCCTCTTCCAACTCGTTGATGACGTTGCGCGCCTTGTGGACAAACATGCGGCCCAGCGTCGTCAACTCGACCTTCCGGGTAGTCCGCGTGAAAAGCGCGACGCCCAGCGCCTCTTCCAGTTTGTCCACCCGACGCGACAGCGCCGACTGCGACAGGAACATCGCGTCTGAAGCCGCCTTAAAGCTGCCCAGATCGGCGACGGCCAGAAACGCGCGTAAATCGGCTAGATCGAAATTCATGTGGTAGACGCAAGAATTCTTGTGATTTTTGCACTTTACACCGTAATCCAGTACACGCGATGATGCGCAGCACGGACGGCGACGTCATGCTGTCCTGACTAACGCAGGAGACAAAATGCCAAAGAAAATACGCGAGCCGATCCGGGGCATGTCGCGCCGTGCCGCGCTTGCCGCCCTCGCGATTCCGCTCGCCACTGCGCTGATTCCCGCGCATGCGGAGACGTGGACACCCGTCAGACCAATCCGCCTGATCGTGCCATACGGTCCCGGCGGAAGCTCGGACGCCATTGCCCGCGTCATCGCGGCCGAAATGTCGAAGGGCCTTGGCCAACAGATCGTGGTGGACAACAAGGGCGGCGGCCAGGGTGTCATCGCGATGCAGGAAACCGCACGCGCCGCGCCCGACGGCTATACGCTGGTTCTTGGTCACGTTGGCACGCTTGCCGTCAACCCAGCCATGATGCGCAAGCTTCCCTACGATGCCGCGAAGGACTTCACGCCGGTGACGTTGCTCGCGAAAGTGCCGATGGTGTTCGCCGTGGGACCTACCGTCCATAGCGATTCCATCAAGGCATTCATCAAGCAGGCCAAGGCGAAGCCTGGCGCGATGACCTACGGATCGGCGGGCAACGGTAGCGCTGGCAACGTCGCCTTCGAAATGCTCAAGCAGACCGCGCATATCGATCTTGTGCACGTGCCGTACAAAGGCACCGGCGCGCAGATTACCGACTTGCTCGCCGGCAACATCGACGCCGCATCGGCGGGCCTGGCCGGCATTCTGCAACACGCCAAGGCCGGAAAGCTGCGCATCCTCGCGGTTGGATCGTCACAACGCCTGGCGCCGATCCCCAACGTTCCCACCATTGCCGAGGAAGGCTACCCGGGATTCGAAAGCTCCCAATGGTTCGGGCTTTTGGCACCCGCAGGCACGCCCGCAGCGGTTGTCAGTCGTCTCCATGCCGAGGCCGTAAAGGCCCTGGCTACGCCACTGGTGCGACAACGCCTTGCAGAGGACGCCAGCACGCCCGAAGGCGCCGGCAGTGCCGAGTTCGCGGCATTCATTCGAGGCGAACAACAGCGCTGGGGCACCGTCATCCGCAGCGCAGGTATCCAGGCCAACTAAAACCTTCAGAGATTTTCCAGCATGCAACAAGATCGAGTTTTCCTATCCGAAGCCGAACTCCGCCAACTCGGAACGCGTGCGTTCCAGGGCCTGGGCCTGACCGAAAACGATGCCCGTGATGTCATTGACATCCTCGTGCTGGCAGATCTTTTCGGGTTGAGTACTCATGGCCTGTCCCGCATCGAATCCTATGGCGAACGCCTTTTGTCCGGCGGCATCTCGGCACGCCCGGCCATCACCGTCGAACGCGCGGCACCGGCGTTGGTAAAAGTCGATGGCGGCAACGCCGTTGGGCCGCTCGCGGGCATGAAGGCACTGCGCGCCGCCATGGAAGTCGCCGGGGAATTCGGCATCGGCATGGCCTTCGTGCGGGGCAGCAACCACTTCGGGCCGGTTTCGCCCTACAGCTACATTGCGGCGCAAGCCGGGTTCGCCAGCATGATTGGCAGCAACGCCACGACGACCATCGCGCCGTGGGGCGGCAGCGATGCGCGTCTGGGCAACAGCCCGCTGGGCTTTGGCGTACCCGGGCATGACGGCCGCCACTTCCTGCTGGACATGGCCATGAGCGTGGCCGCGCGCGCCAAGATCCGCAATGCGCTCAAGGCAGGGCAGCCCATTCCGGATTCCTGGGCCACCGATGCGCAAGGACGACAAACCACGGATCCTAAAGCCGCCCTCGATGGCTTTCTGCTGCCTATTGGCGGGCACAAGGGCTATGGGCTGGCGCTGATGGTCGATCTCTTCGCTGGATTGCTCTCGGACGCCGCGTACCTCACGCACGTCAAGTCGTGGGTCGATGCACCTGACGAGCCACAGAACCTCGGCCATTTCTTTATCCTGATCGATACCCGGCGACTAGGCCCGACGCAATGGCTGGCTGCGCGCATGAAGGACTTTGCGGATATCCTCCATGGCAGCGCACCGGCCGAGCCTGGCAAGCCGGTGATCGTTCCCGGAGAGATCGAGCTCGACAAGCTGAGGCATCAGCGCGAAAAGGGCATTGCGATGGACCCGGCCGTGAAGGCCCTGCTGGATCGACATGCGAACGCCAAGGCGAACTGAATCACACACTCCGGAGGCACCATGAGTTATGACGATGCACGGCGCGAGCTTGCGCCGACTGGAATCTTTCGCGCGTCCATCAATGTTGGCAACCCAATCCTCGCGAACCTCGATGCAGACGGAAAACCATTCGGCGTTTCAGTAGACCTGGCCGGCGAGTTTGCGCGTCGCCTTGGCATACCGCTGGAACTTGTCGTGTTCGACTCCGCGGGAAAGTCGGTCGATGCGGTCACGGCCGAACAGGCCGACTTCGGATTCTTTGCCGTCGATCCGGTCCGCGGAGCGGGCATTGCGTTCTCCGCACCCTACGTGCTGATCGAGGGCGCATACCTGGTCAAGAACGACTCCCCGGTCAGAACCAACGACGAAGTCGACCGTGCTGGACGCAGTGTTGTCGTGGGCACAGGGAGTGCCTACGACCTGTATCTCACGCGCGCGTTGCAGCATGCCCAGATCGTGCGCGCCCCGACGTCGCCATCGGTCGTGCAAACATTCCTGGAACAGGATGCGGACGTGGCTGCGGGCGTTCGGCAGCAATTGGAGGCCGATGCCGCGCGCACGCCGGGCCTGAGGCTGCTGCCGGGCCGCTTCATGGTCATCCAGCAGGCCATGGGCATTCCCAAGGCCCGAAGCCCTGAGGCGGTGGACGTGCTACGGCAATTCGTCGAGGAAATGAAGGCCTCCGGCTTCGTTGCGGACGCGCTCGCACGTCATGGAATCGAGGGTGCGTCGGTCGCACCCATGGCGTCATAGCGACTGAACGGGCTCGCTCCGACGCGACAATGCGAGCGGCAGCGACGGGCACACCAGCGCTACGTGCCCGTCGCCATTCGGCAAAGCCCGCTCACTTTTCTTGCCATGGCATTTCCTTCCACAGTTGACGGAAACCTGCTTCGCCGCGTTCGAGTTCGGCGGCGTATGCGGCCGGAGCCAGGTAACGCAGCGGCGCAAACATGGCGTCCGCCTGTTGCTTGAACTGCGGGTCCGCCGCAACCTTGGCCATGGCATCGACGAGCTTCTTCTTGACCGGCTCCGGCAGGCCCTTCGGTGCGGCCAGCCCGCGCAATGACGCGAGCTCGATGTTGTAGCCCTGCTCACGGAACGTCGACACATTGGGCGCCAGCACAGCACGCGACAGTCCCATCTGTCCCAGGAATTTCAGCGGCGTGCCGCCTTTCTGGTAGGCCAGCGCTTCGCCGACATTGATGGCGCCAATGGTGATCTGCTGACCCGCCAGCGCGCCGCGTACTTCGCCGGCACCCTTGTAGCCCACATGCGTCATCTTGACGGCCGCCGCCCGCTCGAACAGTAGCATCGCGAGATGGTCATCCGAGCCCACGCCCGTGGTGCCGACTGTGACGGCGCCCGGATTGGCCTTGGCATACTTCACGAGCGTTGCCAAAGAATCGATATTGCTCGATTGGTGGACGGTGAATGCGCCCGGATCGTCTACCAGGTTGCCGATGAGGTCGTAGCTCTTCCACGTGAACGTCGACTTCCGCTCGATGGGAATCGTCAACAGGTTCGGTGTGTTGATAAAGCCGATGGTGTAGCCGTCTGGCGTGGCGCGCGCCAGTTCGGCAAAGCCAATGGCGCCGCCGGCCCCTGGCTTGTTCTGGACCACGATGGTTGCGCCGAGCTCTTTTTCAAGATGCCTTGCGAGCAGGCGGGCGACCAGATCGGTGCCGCCACCCGGTGCGTAAGCCACGATCATCTCGATGGGCCGATTCGGCCAGGCGGCGGGTTGCGCCTGTGATGAGGCGGATGCCAGGGCGCCCGCCATACCGACGAATGAGCTCGCGGCAAGATAAAGGGATAGGCGCCGACGACGGAAGTCGGGGTTGCTGTGCATGATCTTGTCTCCTCACCGACCTATCTGGCCGGCGTATTGTTGTGATGATTGCGTGCGTGGTCAGCTAGCGCTAACGAGCGAGGCTGCTTCCATCCGTTGGCGCACCCTGGGCCACACTTCCGGGTTCACCAGACGTTCGGGCCTCTCGCCTTTTGCCAGCAATGCCAGGATTTGCGTGGCGGCCAATGTAGCGTTCCTGCGTCGGGCGTCATGTGTCACGCCTGCCGTGTGAAAGGTGGCAACGACGTTGTCGAGCGTCAGAAGTGGATGGCCGGGAGGAGGCGGTTCCTGGTCCCAGACGTCCAGGCCAGCGCCCGCAAGGTGTCCGCTGGACAGCGCCGCGTAAAGGGCTGCCTCATCGTGGATACCGCCTCGTGCAGTGCTGACAAAGATGCTGCCTCGACGCATTGCCGCGAAGGCTGCAGCATTCATCATCCCGAGCGTGCTGGCGTTGCGCGGGCAGTGCAGCGACACGATGTCGGACGTGCGCAGCAACTCGTCGAATGAGACGGCTTTGGCGCCGCGCTTTGCCATCTCTGCGCTATCGAGATACGGGTCATAGCCAATCACGTGCATGCCGAAGGCGCGGCCCAGCGCTGCAGCGCGGCTCCCGGCATGTCCGACGCCGACCACGCCTAAAGTGCGTCCACGGAGTTCGTGGCCCATCAGGTCTTCGCGGCTGCCGGTGGTATGGGTCTTCATGCGCTGGTCCGATTCAGGGATGCGGCGCATCACCGCTAGCATCAGCCCGAACGCCATCTCCGCCACGGAATCGGCGTTGCCGCCAGCCTGATTCATCACGGCCACACCCGCGGCCGTGCAGGCATCGATATCGATCGTGTCGCAACCAGAGCCGCTCGACGACACGGCCAGCAGATGCGGACAACGCGCGAGAAGCTCGGTCGTCACGAACCAGCGTCGAGGCAGTTCGTCCTTGGCGGCCGTAATCTGATACACGTGGGCTTCCGAAAGGCGGGCCCACGCCTCTTCATCAGCACCTTCGCGCTGGCACGTGTGCAGCGTGACATCGGCGGCTTCGCCCACAATGCGATTGAATGCGGGATCCAGCCAATAGTCGAATCGAACGACCTGGCGCTTTGCAGAACGCGGCCGATTCACAGGATCCCCTTGTCAGCCAGGGAGCGGTCCACCCAGGTGCGGTCGGCGCGGCCTTGCGCAATCGATTCCAGCACGCCAGCTTCCATGCGCTGCACGTCTTCGACGCGGACCGCAATCGCTTCCGCTTCCTCGGCGGGAACGACCAGCAAACCATCGCCATCACCAATGATCAGGTCGCCAGGCCGAACCACCATGCCGTCGATGGAGACCGGCACGTGCAGTTCTCCCGGGCCATCCTTGTAGGGGCCCCGGTGCGAAACGCCGCGCGCATAGACGGGCAGGGGCTCCTTGCCAATCGTGTCGCTGTCGCGAATCAGACCGTCGATGACAAAACCGGCAGCTCCCCGCGAGATGGCGAGCGCCAGCATGATTTCGCCGATGATGGCGTTGGGTCCGACGCCGCCGGCATCGACGACGATGACATCGCCGGGTCCGGAAAGGTCGATGGCCTTGTGGACCATGAGGTTGTCACCGGGGCGCGTGCGAACGGTCAGCGCTCGTCCGACCAGATTACCGTCGCGACGATGAAATGCGCGCAATTGACTGGTCCCCGTCGTGCGGCTCATGGCATCGCTGACATTGGCGACTGGGAAATTGCGATATCGCTCCATCAGCGATGTGCTGACAAGGTGCGCGGGGCGAGGATGAATGCGAAAGCCGTGTGGCGAGGTCATTGTGGTGTCTCCTGTATCGACCGTGCGGGTTCTGTTGGTATGGGTAGAAGGCGTGCACTCAATGCGAGCGCGGGCGGTAGATGCACTGCGCATCGACATCCGTTGCGCGGGTGATACCCAGCATGGCCAGGTCTCGAGAAATCTCGGCTTGCATCAGGTCGATGCCGTGGGCGACGCCCTGGCGCGCACCCACCGCCGCTGCGTAGGCGAACGGCCGCCCAATGAAGACGCAGCGGGCGCCTAGGGCAAGCGCCTTGATGACGTCAGTGCCGCGGCGCACGCCACTGTCGAGCATCACGGGCAGATGCGGCACGGCATCGACGACTTCTGGCAGGGCACGCATTGCGGCAATCACGCTATCCAACTGACGGCCACCGTGGTTTGAGACCACGATGCCGTCGACGCCATGTTGTTGTGCGAGGCGAGCGTCTTCTGCAGTCAGGATGCCCTTGACCACGAGCGGTCCCTTCCAGCGGCGACGGATGGTGGCCAGGTGGTCCCAAGTGAAGTGCGCACGGTCCGAGAAATCGCGCTCCACATTCCGAGAGACGATGGGGGCGCCACGGTGAGCGTAAGCGTTTTCGAAGTGCGGTACGCCATGGCGTACCAGGGTGCGAGCGAACGTGCCAAGCAGCCAGCGGGGATGCGTGATGCCTTGCCAAGCAAGGGCGGCGCTCGGGCGCAGCGGCGTGGAAAAACCGGCGCGGATATTGTTTTCGCGATTGCCGGCGACGGGCGTGTCCACGGTAATGACGAGCGTCTCGACCTTGGCCGCTGCTGCCCGCGCCAGCAGCCCTTCGATCTGGCGCATGTCTCCGGGAAGATACGCCTGGAACCAGGTGCCGGGCGCCGCCTCCATGACTTCCTCAAGGCGAATCAACGACGAGCCGCTCATTACGGCCGGAACGGACGCTTGGCAAGCCGCCTGCGCCATCACGACATCCCCGCGGTAGGCAAACAGGGCGGAAATACCCATTGGGGCCAGACCGAAGGGCGCCGAATACTTCCGGCCGAACAGGTCGAAGCTCAGGTCGCGCGACGAGACGCCAACCAGCACGCGCGGGCGCAGTGCCAATTCCTCAAACGACCGCCGATTCTGTTCCAGGGTGATGTTGTCCTCGACTGCGCCGCTTACGTAGGCGTAGAGCGGCTTGGGCAGGCGTCTGCGCGCCAGCGCCTCGAAGTCCTTAAGCGACAGCACGCGCTGCCTCAGCCACTTCGCCTGTCTATCGCCTTGTGCCGCAACGGGCGTATGCGGCGTCGTCCGGTCAGCGGATTGAAGTGCTGCGGTCCGGGCGGGATTGTCGACAGGAGTGGCGGACATAGTCGTAAGGGCTAGAAAGTGGAGCAAATCTAGCAACGCCAACACACCGACAAAAGCGAAAAATAACGAAGCTATAATTTCGCTTTTATGAAAATATCGGCAATCGACCGATTGGGGGAGGGCGCGCCATGACACTCAAGCAGCTCGAGGCTTTCTACTGGGCGGCAACTTGCGTCAACTTCACAGTGGCGGCTGAGCGGGTCCATTTGTCCGTGTCTTCGCTATCCAAGCGGATTGCCGAATTGGAATCGTCGCTGGGCGTGGCGCTGTTTGACCGCAGCGGGCGGAGTGCCGAGCTGACTGCGCAGGGCGAGCAGATGCTGCCGCAGATTCACGCGATGCTGCATGCCGCCGCGGAACTGCAGCAATCGGCGGGGCAACGCCATGGTTTGATCGGGCGGTGCCGTATCGGCCTGGGAGAACTGAGCGGGCTGACCTGGTTACCTAAACTGGTGCGCGAAGTGTCAACACGCCATCCGGGTTTGCTGCTGGAGCCTCACGTCGATATCGGACAGGCCCTGGAGCAGCGCCTGCACGATGGAGAACTCGACATTGGGGTGCTGGCCGGACCGTCTACCCGTAGCAGCCTGGCGGCTGAGCGGATAGGTCAGGTGGATTTTGCGTGGGTTGCCAGCCAGTCTTTGCTCGAGCTGGCCGGCGCTGACGACCCACGGATCCTGATGGGCGAGCAGACCTTGCTGACACTTCCGGTCGGAGCGGGCGGAACGCGGGTGCTTGACCAATGGCTGGCGCGCCGAGGATTGATGGTGGGCCGGCGCCTGATGTGCAATAGCTGGGGAGCAGTTGTCGGTATGGTCGTCGAGGGGTTGGGCTTCGGGTTTGTCCCCACGCTATGGGCTGAAGCACTCGTGGAGCGCGGTGGACTGCGCATCCTGCCCGATACCGACGCATTGGAACCGCTCCACTACGCCGTGCAATGGCGCCGCGACGATACCCGGCCGCTGATTCACGCGATGCGAGAGATTATCCGCGGCGTCATCGACTTCCAGGCGCCACGGTGCTTCGTGTAGGCATGGGGTAACGTAAATCCGCAGGCATTCGGCGGCGTCCGCGCCGGCCAGATTGTCATGTCGTTGCGGCGCGATGTGCCCTACGACCATCTTTTCTGAATGGTCGACGCCTACGGAAGCCTCTCTCCTATGTGTTCATTATGTTGGACAAAATGCGGGTTTTCGACTATTGTGTTGGACATATGGGAACATCTACTACTTCTTCGGTTCTGGAGCGTCAACTCTTGCTGCAGCTAGGCGATCGGCTCAAGCGCCTTCGCAAAGCGCAAGGCCTCACGACAATCGAGATGGCGCGTCGTGTAGGGATCTCCAGAACGACGCTTGCAGCGGTGGAGGCCGGAGATCCTGCCCCATCGATCGGCACCTATCTTCGCGTGATGTCGGCACTCGGTGTGGCCGGCGACCTTGCTTTGTTGGTGTCTGACACCTTTCAACCGGCACCTCCCAACTCAGCCGGAGCAAACACTCGGCGTGGCCGACCGCAAGTCCAGGTGCTAGTGCGTTCGGATTCCGAGAGTCATCAGGCACAGGATTTACAAAGCCTCGCACTTCACGAGGAGGCGGTGCGATGGTTGCGCACATACCCGGAACTTGTCGTTCAAGCTCTTGAGACGTTAGCGAAGTGGCGAGCGAAGGGGCCAAGCCGGTCCGATAGCCTGTGGTCCGAATGGGAGGAGATTCTCACGCGCCAAACGTGGCGCAAGGCATTGGGGCGTACCAAGCGCGCGCAGGAACTGAGGCAGGCGTCGCCTTTGCCTACGGTGTTGCCCGATCATGTAAGGAATGAAGTGGTCGCGCAGGCAAAAGCATTGAAAAAGGGCGTTGTGATCGGTGATGTCGAAATCGATCCGTCGTTGAAGGAACTGCATTGAAGCGAGAAGACCTCGAACACATCATTCGTGCATCCGGCGAGATCACGGGCGAGTATGAGTTCGTCATCGTTGGAAGTCAGTCTTTTTTGGGAGGACATCCATATCCTCCCGCTGTATTCACTGCTTCTGCAGAAGCTGACATTTATCCGCGAAATGCGCCTGAGAAGGCTGATGACATAGACGGAGCAATCGGCGAAGGGTCCCAGTTTCATGAGACCAACGGTTACTACGCTCAAGGCGTGGGGCCCGAAACTGCGGTTTTGCCGGAGGGCTGGGAGAGGCGGGTTGAGAAAATCCAAAATGACCGTACTAACGGCCGCATCGGATACTGCCTAGGAGCGCTCGATCTATTCATGGCCAAGGCAGTGGCCAATCGTGACAAAGACAGAGACTTCGATGTGGCGCTGCTCGTGCATGGTTTCGTGAAGGCGGACGAAGCAATTGCAATGGTCAGCAAAATGCCGCCATTTTTAACCGCCTCGGAGAGAGGGCGGCTGCGCGAGCGGATCAAGCGCTGGATTGCTATCGCTGAGTCGCAGCGTCCTCCACAGACTGATTAAATAACCCGACGTACACAGACGTTCCCAGTGAAGCTCGCGGCTCTCTGTAACCCGGAAAAGGGGGCGACAGCCGCAAGACAGCACAGACCCCACAACGCCGCTAATTCGTGCGAATTGTCGCGATAGCGTCGAAGCCGACGACTCTCTGACAGGTGAATACCCGCAACACAATACAAATGAAAGCAAATTGAAAGTTGTGACCCCTAGGTTTCACTGATCGCCAGCGCGTCGGCCGTATCGGAAGATTTCCTGGCAGTTAAGGAGCCCGCCCCCATGGACCTGTTATCCAACCTCGGATTGGGCTTCGCGACTGCCCTGTCGTTTCAGAACATCTTTTACGCGTTTCTGGGCTGCGTGCTGGGCACGCTGATCGGCGTGCTGCCTGGCCTTGGGCCCCTAGCCACGATCGCGATGCTGTTGCCAGTGACGTACACGCTGCCGCCGGTGGCCGCGCTGATCATGCTGGCCGGTATCTACTATGGCGCACAGTACGGCGGTTCCACGACGGCCATTCTGGTGAACCTGCCCGGCGAATCGTCGTCGGTCGTGACCACCATCGACGGCTACCAGATGGCGCGTCGGGGCCGTGCGGGGGTGGCGCTGGCCACTGCCGGCATCGGCTCGTTCTTCGCCGGCTGCGTGGCCACGCTGATCCTGGCCGCTTTTGCCGCGCCGCTGTCGGAATTGGCGTTCAAGTTCGGCCCCGCCGAGTACTTCTCGCTGATGGTGCTGGGCCTGATCGGCGCCGTGGTGCTGGCGTCCGGTTCCCTCGTGAAAGCAATTTCGATGATCGTGCTGGGCCTGTTGCTGGGTCTGGTGGGCACCGACGTGAACTCGGGCGCTGCGCGTTTCTCGTTCGACGTACCGGAGCTGACCGATGGACTGAACTTCGTGTCGGTGGCAATGGGTGTATTCGGCTTCGCGGAAATCATTGCGAATCTGGAGCAGAAGGAGAATCGCGAGACCTTCACCGATCACGTGACCAACCTGTTCCCCACCAAGGAAGATTTCAAGCGCATGATTCCGGCCATCCTGCGCGGCACATTGCTCGGATCGGCGTTGGGCATTCTGCCGGGCGGTGGCGCGGCTCTGGCGTCGTTCGCGGCCTACTCGCTGGAAAAGAAGACGTCGAAGTATGCGCACGAATTCGGCAAGGGCGCGATCGAAGGCGTGGCAGGTCCCGAATCGGCCAACAATGCTGCGGCGCAGACGTCGTTCATCCCGTTGCTGACGCTGGGCATTCCGCCCAACGCCGTGATGGCGCTGATGGTCGGTGCAATGACGATCCACAACATCCAACCGGGCCCGCAGGTGATGACCAGCAATCCGGCGCTGTTCTGGGGCCTGATCGCTTCGATGTGGATCGGCAATTTCATGTTGATCGTGCTGAATCTGCCGATGATCGGTATCTGGGTGAAGCTGCTGACCGTGCCGTACCGCTATCTGTATCCGGCAATCCTGACGTTTTGCTGCATCGGCGTGTACTCGGTGCAGAACACCACGTTCGACGTGTTCCAGACCGCGGCTTTCGGCGTGATCGGCTACCTGTTCATCAAGCTGAAGTGCGAACCGGCACCGCTGCTGCTGGGCTTCGTGCTCGGGCCGATGATGGAAGAAAACTTCCGCCGCTCGCTGCTGCTGTCCAGGGGTGCCTTCAGCGTGTTCGTAACGCGTCCGCTGTCGCTGGGCCTGCTGATCGCTGCGGCGATTCTGGTGGCAATCGTAGCGATGCCATCGATCAAGGCAAAGCGCGAGGTGGCGTTTCAGGAGGAATAGTCGCTGGTTGCCATGTGAGTTGGCATTAATCGGTGTATGAAGACTCCAGCGCTCACGCGCGCCTTATCGCGCCTGTATATCTTGAAGCTTGTCCAGGCTGGCCCAATGACTGTGCTCAGCCTGGCAGACCGCCTTCGCGAAAGCGGCTTCAATGAGAATATTCGATCGCTGCGTCCCACTTTGCGCAGTCTCATGATCGCACGCGCTATCACAGCACAGCTTATCGAAGGGACCGGGCGCGTCTATTGCATAACGGATGAAGGACGGCAGGAGTTGGATGTCTATCTGGCGCAACTAGAAGCACTGGTCCCGGCAGGGCGGGCGGCCCGAGATAGGGCGACCCGGCAGCGGTCTGGCTAAGGAAGCCGGCTAGGCGCCAAGCTTGTAAGGCTGAGTCATGACTTCCAGAAGATGACCGTCAGGATCATCGAAATACACGCCGCGGCCGCCATTGTGCAGATAAGTTTCGCCGGCACGTTGCTTGCCAGGATCGGCCCAATAGCGAAGCCCTCGGTCTCGAATACGAGAGAACACCTGATCGAATTCGCCTTCACTGATCAGAAATGCGTAATGCTGCAAAGAAATCGCGCCTTCCCTTTCGAAGAAATCGAGCGAAACGTCATTGTCGAGTTGAACTACCAGCATCTGCCCAAACTCGACAGGGCTTGGCAGTCCCAGAATATCCATTAGAAATTGCGTTGACTTCTGTTTGTCGCTGCACCAGACGATAGTGTGATTTAGCTGTACGTGCATGGCGCGCCCCGAGTGATATGCCTAGCTCAGACCTAGTCTAGGCTTGATCTTGCCCGATTGAAATAAAAGGGCTATCCACAGTCCCAGGCTGCAACTACTGCCCGATCACTGCACGGATTTCACAAAGCGCCCGGTGCAGCGCTCGCAGGCCAATCGATCCCAGTGCCACCCGCAATGCGTGAGGGACGTGAGGCGTGACGGCAAATGGCTCGGCGGTCGTCACCAATACCCCTTTGCGCTCAAGCTCTGCGACGACACGATCGGCGCGCAAGCCTTCGTCTAGTTCCAGCCAAAGGTAATAGGACGAAGGGTGCGCAATGACCGTGTAGCTCTGCAAAACCTGGCGGGCAAGGTCCTGGCGCTGTCTGGCGTCTTTGCGCTTGCGGTCTTCCAGCGCATCCACCGTACCCGCTTCGATCCAACGGCAGGCCAGGGCGACGGTCAGCGAAGGGGTGTTCCAGGTGGATACGCGAATGGCCTGTTCAAGGGCGGGAACGTAAGCGTGGGGCGCCGCGACGAACCCAAACCGCAATCCGGACGCCACGCTCTTTGAAAGGCCCGATACATAGATGGTCCGATGCGGGGCTTGCGTGAACACGGGCTTTGGCGCTGGTTCGGCAAGAAAGGCATAGGCGCCATCCTCGACGATCAGGAAATCGTGCGCGTCGGCAAGCGCCGCCAGGCGAACGCGGTCCTGCTCCGGCATGACCGTTCCCAACGGATTGTGCAGCGTGGGCATCGTGTAGACGGCTCGCACTGGTCGGCGCTTGCAGAGCGCGGCCAGCGCATCGACGTCGGTGCGGCCGGCGGACTGCGGTAGCGGTTCGAGGTCCAGCCGGTACGCATGTGCCAGCGCCTTCATACCGGGATAGGTGAGGGCGTCGACAGCCAGAACGTCGCCCGGCTTGAACAGGGCCATGACGGTCACGGCCAACCCCTGCTGCGCGCCGTTGACGATCAGTATCTGGTCGCCCCCGACGCGGATATCCCTGTTCCGCAAATGCCGCGCCACGGTCTGCCGCTCATGCGGCCGGCCGCCCTGGGGCGCCGAATGCAACAGGGAATCGAGATCGCCCGACACAGCCAGGCTGCGCAGGCCCTCCCGTAATATTTCCGCTTGGTCCGGTAGAGAAGGGTAGTTGAAAGTAAGGTCCACCGCACCGGCCTTGAGCGGCCGTTGCTCCAGTCCCAAACCGCGTGGCAAAGAGGTATCGCGTACGAAGGTGCCACGGCCAGGTTCGCAGGCCACCAGCCCGACCGCCTCGAGTTCGGCGTAGACGCGCAAGGCTGTAGCGAGCGCGACGCGATGTTCCTGCATCAGCGCACGAACAGTCGGCAATTGCGTGCCCGGTAAGAGGTCGCCCGCGTGTATGCGCGCCGCCATTGCATCCATGATCGACTTGTATCGCGCCTTGGCCATAGTTGTATCTAGAACAATTTTTTGGTTGTATCAGGTGATGGCCTTACTCTATCAGCGTTCACCCAACTGGCAAGACACATGATCGATTTGGCGACCCTTTCTGTATTTGCCGTGGCGGTTATGTTTCTGCTGATATCGCCCGGGCCCAATATGATGTTCGTGGTAACCCACGGCGCTACATATGGTTGGATGGGCGGCGTGGCTTCGGCACTCGGCATTGGCGCGGCGGACCTGGTGCTGACGGCCCTGACCGCAACTGGCATTGCGGCGGTGGTCGGCAGCATGCCGGCGGCCTTCGATGTCATTCGCTTTTGCGGGGCCGCGTACCTATTGTGGATGGCCTACAAGTGCGTGCAGGCGCCGACGGCACCAAGCGTGGCCATCGCGTCGCAGGCGACGCTGAAAGCCGTGTTCGCGCGCGCCATGCTGAACAGCCTGCTAAACCCCAAGGCCTTGTTGTTCTTCGTGGTGTTTCTCCCGCAATTCGTCGTGCCCGGCCATGGACCGGTCGCATGGCAATTGCTGATCCTGGGAAGCGTGCTGACCGTGATCGCCATCGTGTTCCACGCGGCCCTCGGCGCGGGCAGCGGCGTTGTCCGCCGCTTTCTCGATGCGAATCCGAAATTCGCTCACCTGCAATCGTTGGGGCTCGCCACCGTACTGGTGCTGCTGGCCCTCCGGCTGATTGTGATGGCGCGACCGGATTAAGTAGAAGGGCGCGCAAGGAGATCCCAATGTTCAGCCACATTACGCTCGGCTGCGCCGATTTGGCGCGCGCCGCTGCGTTCTATGACGCGGTGCTGATTCCGCTCGGCCTAGAACGGCGCGTGGTCGCTGCGGATGGCGGCCCTCCCGCCGCATGCTGGGTCCACCGTGGGCAGCCGCTGCCAAGGTTCTACGTCTACCTGCCGTTCGACGGCAATCCGGCAAGCGCCGGAAATGGCAGTATGGTCGCGTTCGCCGCACCGTCGCGCACGGCGGTCGACACCGCGTACGTGGCAGGGCTAGCCATGCACGGAAGCTGCGAGGGAGAACCCGGACCGCGTCCGCGCTACGGCGATGGGTACTACGGCGCCTACCTGCGCGATCCGGATGGCAACAAGGTGCACATCGTCTACCGGGGCGATATTGTGGACGGCTGAGGGCTGGCGTGTGGATCGGCCCGACCGGCACCAGCGGCCTTGCGAGAGCGAGGCTTTTTGCTTAGAGTCAGACGACGAGAAAAGTGATGGGGTAAAATCTGATAAGAATTATCTACTTACGTAGACTTTGTCGCTGCATTCAACACATATTTTCGTCTTTTTTGGGGATGAAATATTCTAT
>Ga0233425_10000257_pt1 | contig 140587 bp, 114 predicted proteins | sample Watercolumn_Towu_2_FD_181712 | JGI IMG/M metagenome (GOLD analysis project Ga0233425, IMG submission 181712) | Freshwater microbial communities from Lake Towuti, South Sulawesi, Indonesia - Watercolumn_Towuti2014_140_MG | ecosystem: Environmental > Aquatic > Freshwater > Lake | place...
AATGGGGAGTAGCGGTCGTCTCGCTCGACACTGGCAAACCACTCTTTGGTTGGAACGCGGGGAAACTCCTCGTTCCGGCTTCGACGGCCAAGCTGTTTACAGCCGCCCTTGCCTTGGACCGGCTCGGGCCGGACTTTCGCGCCCGCACTTCGCTCTACGTCGCGCTGCGGCCTTCGGAAGCAGGGGTGCTCCGAGGGGACCTGGTCCTCTACGGCCGGGGCGACCCTGCCATCGCCGCGCGCTTCTCGAGCGGGGACTTGGGCCGCGCGCTTGGCCCTTTGGCCGAGCGCCTCGCCGCTGCCGGGGTCAAACGCATCCAGGGTGACCTGGTGGCCGACGACACGTTTTTCGCGGGGCCACCCCACGGCACGGGTTGGGAGTGGGATGACCTTGTATATGGTTACGGCGCCGAGGTGTCGGCCCTGACCCTGAACGACAACGCTCTCGAGGTGCAGGTCCGACCCGCCGCGCGCGCGGGTCAGCCCGCGCTGCTGGGTCTCAGTCCCGCGACCGACTTCCTGACGATCCGAAACCGGACTTCGACCGCGCCCGCGGGCACGCCCCGCGCTTTGCGTTTTCACCGTTCTCCCGATCGCAACATCTTGGTGGTTTCCGGCTCGATTCCCCTCAACGACTCGGGGTACACCGAGTCGATCTCGGTTCATCAGCCCGCGCGCTGGTTCGGACTCGAGCTGAAGCGCGCGCTTGTCCAACACGGGATCGCGCTCACCGGCCGCGTGCGCGCCTCCGACGGGCTCGAGGACCGGGCCGCCCGCCCAGGGGCGAATGGCCTGATCGAGCTGGCGGGGCAGGATTCGCCACCGCTGCGGGAACTCCTGGGCATGATGTTGAAGCCGTCCCAGAACCTCCACGCGCAGTTGCTGTTACTCCAGGTCGGCGCTCGCGCGGCGCAAACGTCGGGAGTGGCGGCCCGCGAAGCCCATCCCGCCAGTGATTCCGACGGCGCCCCGGCCGCCTCGACCGAGGCACTTGGCCTGCGCGCCCTTCAGTCGTTCTGCCGCGAGGCCGGGGTGGACCCGGGAGAGGTTCTGCTCGAGGAAGGGGCGGGCCTGAGTCGCCGCGACCTCATGACACCGGCCGCGTTGGTGAAACTGCTCGAGTTCATGGACAAACACCCCCATGGGAAGGTCTTTCGCGAGGCTCTGCCGCTGGCCGGGGCCGAGGGCACACTCAAGGACCGGATGACGGACACGCCCGCGGCCGGGAACGCTCGAGCCAAGACCGGCACGTTGAGCCGCGTGCATGGTTTGGCGGGCTACGTGACGACCCTCGCCCGGGAGCGGTTGGCCTTTGCGCTCCTCCTCAATCAGTATCAAGCGCCTGCGGGCGGCCCGGCGCCGCGCGCCGACCTCGATGCCATCGTGGTCATGCTCGCCGGCTTGAACTGGCGCAGCTCGGCTGGCGCGGAATGAGGATAGTTGTGAGGGGCCGTCCTTAAGCCGCGATCGAGGCGCCCGGTTCCCCCTGGTACACCTTGATCTTCGGGTGGCGTGCCCGAATGGCGGTCTCGAACCAGCGGCGCGCCTCGGGCTCTCCGTGCCCCAGCACGACAGCGCGCGGGCTGACCTGCCCCACGAAGTCCAACAACTCGTCGCGGTTGGCGTGGGCCGTGAGGTCGAAGTCCGCCATCTCACACCTGCGGGTCACCTCGCCGCCTTTGCCGCTGAAAAGGAACTTCTCTCCGAGTTTGGACGACTTGAGCCGGCCCCCTGGGGTCTCGGGGTCCGCGTAACCGACGAAGAAGACGGCGTGCCGCTCGTCACCGAGCATTCTCAAGGCCAGATCATGGGCGGCGGTGTTCTCGCTCATCATGCCGGCGGTGAGCACGAAGATGCGTCCGCCGCTGAGCTTCATGTTGTTGAGTTGGCCGCGCTCGAGCACCTGCACGTTCAGGGCCTCATGGAGCTGGAGGTTGCTGTGCTGGCGATGGGTGCGATGGGCCTCGAGATCGTAAATCTCGGTGAAAACCCGCCCTAATCCGCCGATGTAGATGGGCTGGTTGCGCAGCTTGCCGGCGCGGATCAGCAGGGCCAGCAGCGCCAGGATTTCCTGGGTCCGTCCCAGGGCGAACGCCGGGATGAGAACGCAGCCTTTACGCTTGAGCACGCGTTGGATGGCCTCGGCGAGCCGGTCGGCCTCGGTTTCCCGGCTCTGGCCCGGGTGAGCCGGGCGGCTGCCGCGCGTGGTCTCCATGATCAGGACGTCGGCCTTCACGTCTTCGAAGCGCGCCCCCTTGAGGATGGTCTGGTCCCGAAACGAGACATCCCCGGTGTAGAAGAGGGTCTCCTTGCGGCCCCGCACCATGATGCCCGACGACCCGAGCGTGTGCCCGGCATCGTAGAACTCGAGCGTGGGAGAGAACGCCCCCGCGCGAGTCTTGTGGTGGGCGGCCCACTCGATCTCGCGGTTGTACCGGAACCCCTGGAAGCGCGGAGCGAGATCGTCCACCTCGTTGTGGCTGAAAAGCGGGTATTCGCGGATGCCCAACTCCTCGCGCTGCCGCATCATGACGTTGACCGAGTTGTGCAAAACCCGTTCCACCAGGAAATAGCTCAACTCGGGCATCAGCACATGGGCCTTGGGAAAGGTGCGCATCGGCAGCGGGAGCGACCCCACGTGATCGTGATGGCAGTGCGAGATGGCGATCGCATCCAACTCGGTCTTGCCGAGGAGGTCATACAACGGGAGGCTGGCGCGGCCTTCCCGTTTGGGATGCGTGCCGGCATCCAGCAAGAGCCTGAAGCCTTCCAGTTCCACCAGCCAGGCGCTGGCGCCCACGTCCGGCGCGGGGTTCAAATTGACAATCCGCATTAGTCTGCTTGTAACCGGGTTTCGGTCCGCCGCGTCTGATTCATCGTCGCGGCGGTCGGAAGTTTGAACAAACCCGGCTGCGTGTGCGTCTGTGTTGCTGTAGTTGGTTTTCTTTCTGCGGACCCGAACCGGCTCCTGCTTGCCGTGAGGTTTGTAGAAAGTTCCGCCGTTTGCGTCGGCGGAAAGGGGGAGAGTTTGGTTGTTTGGGTTGGGCGGGCACCGCGAGGTGCCCGCCTTCTTTTTTGCGCATGGTGTGCCTTCCAACGCACAGTGTCAAGCACCCATTCGTCTCCCGTTCGGGATCGAGAAAGGGTGAGATGCGAACCGGGAATGAACGCGAATGAACGCGAATGCCGGGGCCGCGGGGCGCAATGGCCGCAATAGAACACAACGCGGTCCCATCCACCCAAGCGGACATTCCTGTCGACATTCCTGTCCGCTCCAACGCGGCCCCACCCACCCAAACGGGCAAGAATCTGCGCGCTCCAAAAGCCAACGCCCTTCTACGGCACCACGTGTCTTTGGCTGCGTGAAATCCGGCAGGATAAGAGCCAGAAATGGGTCAGGACCTTGCAGTGAACCTCGGTCCCAACCCCCGCGACCGCCGCGTGCAACTCGGCCTCGGTCGGGTAATTCTTGATGACCTCGAATTCTTCGCCGGTCGGTAGCCGGCGCGACTGGCAGTTGTTCCCATCGGCATCCCGGCTGCTCAGCGTGGATCGGCTGGCGTGCGCGGGCAGGTGGTCGGCGAAAACCATCAGCGCTCCCGGCGCGAGCACCCGGCTGAGTTGTTCGAGGAAGAGCCCCAGCCGCGCACGAGCCACATGTGACCACCAGAACAGAGCTGCTCCGGCGGTGTAGCCCCCGCCCACGTCCTCGAGCCGCCACGCGTCTGCCACTCGAAAGGTCACCTTGGCGGGGCCAGCCGGTTTGCCTCGGGCCAACTCGAGGAGTGCCGGGTTGATGTCGGTGGCGGTCACCGACCGCGCGGTCTGTGCCATGACCCGGGTCCAGTAGCCCGTGCCACAGGCAATTTCGAGCACGTCCTGGCCCGCTACCAGGCCGTGCAGGCACTCGCGCACTTTGCCGAGGTCAGGCTGCAGTTCCGGCAGGGCATAGGCCGATTCAAACTCGGGAGCACGCAGCGCGTAGTAGGTCGCCAATGACTCGTCGGTCTGCACTACAGGCGCAGGAAGATCTTGCGGCGGTAGAGGAAGCGGCAAATCCAGAAGCTGATTGCCATAACGACGATGGTGACGGCGAGGTCCGCTCCGCGGCCGAGGCACACGCCGAGATCCCCACCCACGAACCGCAGCGCTATCTTCTTCAGATCCACGAGGTTATGCACCAGGTATATGGTGATCGGGTTCATCCCGATCCACACAAAGGGCTGCGCCCACCTGCGCCATCCCCAAACCTCGATAACTTGATGGAACGCGGCCAGAAAGAGGCAACTGTAACCCCCCGCCACCAGGACGTACGAGGAGGTCCAGACCTTCTTGATGACGGGGAACTGGAGATGCCAGAGCCAGCCGACCGCCGCCAGGGCAACGCCGGCGCCTGCCAGGTAAAGCGCTTTGCGAGCCTCGGCGAGCGACCGGTTTTGCAGGAGCATTCCGGCGAACACTCCCAACAGGCACGTGGCCACCGCCGGCAGCGTGCTCAGAAGCCCTTCCGGGTCGTGGTCCCCATCCCATTTGCGCCACGGCAGGTACTCCTTGTCGATCCAGTTGGCCAGGTTATGCCCTTCGGCGAAATCCCCAGCGCCGATGCCCGGCACGGGCACGAAGCACATGAGCGCCCAATAGGTCAGGAGGAGCCCAACGCACAGGCCAATGCGCGTGCGCAGGTCAAAAACACAGAAGATGAATCCGGCAAACAGATAACAGAGCGCGATGCGTTGGAGCACTCCCATCAGGCGTATGTGGTCGATGGGGGTCGCGAATCCGCCGTAGTAGAAGATCCCAATCACGTAGAGCAGGGCGGCTCGGCGGCAGACCCGCCCGAGCGCGGCCCGCCGGCCGTCGCGTTCGAGGATGCGGCCCAGCGAGAAGACCAGCGAAATCCCGACCATGAAGACGAAAAGCGGGAAGATCAGGTCGTAGAAGGCGAACCCTGCCCAAGGCTTATGGTCCATCTGGTTGGCCAGGAGCCGGGTCACCCCGGTATCGCTCGCCTTGCGCAGCGCATGCACGATGTCTTCGGCCCCGACGATCCAGAACATGTCGAACCCGCGTAGCGCGTCGAGCGAGAGGAGCCGGGTGGTGGCGGCCGCTTGCACGGCGGTCACGGCGCCGTCCCCGCTGGCGGCAGGAGAAGTTGGCTCAGACATGCGGTCGGAGGGGGACGGACGGCCTCAATAATGGGCGACGACCTCGATCTCGACCCGGGCGCCTTTCGGCAGCGCGGCGACCTGGATGGTCGAGCGGGCCGGAAAGTCCGCCGTGAAATACCGCCCATAAACCTCGTTCATGGCGGCGAATTCAGCCAGGTCCACCATGAACACGGTGCTCTTGACCACGTTGGCCAGCGTGAGCCCTTCATGGGACAAGATGGCCTGGATGTTCCGCAGCACCCGGTCGGTTTGCTCCCGTATCTCGGTGCCGACGAGGCTGCCCGTGGCCGGGTCCAGGGGGATCTGGCCGGCGCAGAACAACAGGTCACCGAACCGGACGGCCTGGCTGTAAGGGCCAACCGGGGTTGGCGCCTGAGACGGACGGATGATGGATTTTTGAGGCATGTGGTTGCGGTAGCGGACTATTTCTTCTCCTCGTACCATGCCATCTGGATGGTTTCGAGGATTCTTTCATTCGAGCCCTCCGGAGCATCATCAAAGCCCGGCAGCTCGAGGATCATGCGATGCAGCCTGGGGAAACTGAGGCTCAACGGGTCGAGGGCCGGATGCTTGTCCATCAAGGCCCAAGCGATTTCGTCGTGGTCCCGCCAAGTCAGTTTCATGAATGCCAGGCAGCAACGGTGGTTTATCCGGGGCGTGCCCCGTGGTCAAGGCATTCCCTTCCTGGTTGCGGGCCATGAAGTTCGCCGGTTAGCTTCTCGAGCGATGCGATTGCGGCGCCAGAATTCCTGCTTAATGGGCGGCTGGCTGGGGTGTGGTTTGGCGCGGCTCGGCCCATGCCTGCTGGCCGGCGTGCTGGCCGCAAGCGCGCCCAAGTGCACCGGGGCCGAACCCACCGCCATCGTGCTGGGGGGCGCCTCCGTGCCGGTGGAAGGGGTCGATCCTGGCGAGGTCCTGTTGCGTGAACTCGGCTGCCTGGCCTGCCACAAGGCTGACCCGAAGACCCAGGCCCGGCTCGCGCCCAGGCCCGCGCCGCTCCTCGGGGAGGCCGCCGCCAGGGTGAAGCCCGGCTTCCTGCGAGCGTGGATCGCCGACCCGTGGAGCCACAAACCCGGCGGCGTCATGCCCGACCTGCTCCATGGCTTGGCGGTAGATGCCAGGGAGACCACGGTGGACGCGCTCGAACACTTCCTGCAATCCCTTGCCAAGCGACAACTGGATGCTCCGATGGGGGCGAACCGCGTGGGCACGCAGCAAGGCCGCGTGCTCTATCACCAACTGGGTTGTGTGGCCTGCCACGCGCCGCGGGAGGCCGCAACCGCCATCTTCGCCGATGTGCCCGGTGGGACCACCGACCCCGAGATGATCCGGTTCGTCCTGGGGCAACTCGAGGGAACCTCTGTGCCGCTCGGAAACCTGCCGCGGAAGTACGGTCTGGCGCAACTCACCGAGTTCCTCATGGACCCACTGCGGTCCCGCCCCGGGGGCCGAATGCCGTCGATGAATCTGAAGCCGAGTGAAGCCTCGGCGTTGGCGATGTACCTGCTCCGGCCGGAGTCCAGGCCAGCGGCCGACCCCTCAGCTGCGGGCGGCGCGACCCTCGAGACCGGTGTTGCTCGCCCTCACCCCAGCCCTCTCCCCCAGGAGAGGGAGCCCGCGACCAACGCGTCCTTCGAGTCCGATGGTGCCGGTCCTCGCCCCGGCCCTCTCCGCCAGGATGGGGAGCCCGCTGGCGGCGCGACCCTCGAGACCGGTGTTGCTCGCCCTCACCCCAGCCCTCTCCCCCAGGAGAGGGAGCCCACGACCAACGCGTCCTTCGAATCGGATCCTGCCGATCCTCGCCCCGGCCCTCTCCGCCAGGATTGGGAGCCCGCGGGCGGCGCGACCCTCGAGACCGGTGTTGACTCGTCAAACTCTGCGCCCTTCGTGGTGGACCGACGGAAGGCCGCTCTCGGCCGCGAGGAGTTCGCCCGGCTCGGCTGTGCCGCATGTCACGGGCTTGGCCCGGGACGCCCCTCGGTGGCGGCACGGTCCCATGCCAAGCCGTTCGGCGAGCTTGATCCTGGGAATCCTGCCGGCTGCCTGAGTCCCGCGCCGGGCGCAGGGGTGCCGCTTTTCCGCCTGAACGAAGCTCAGCGCACCGCGCTGCGAACGGCTTTGGCCTCCCGGGCCAGGTTCCGTCAGCCGTTGACCCCGAAGGAGCGGGTGAACCAGACGCTCGTGGGATTGAACTGCGTGGCCTGCCATGCGCGGGATGGCGTGGGCGGGCCCACACCCAGCCGCTCCGACTATTTCTCGGTGTTGGTCGCGGCGGACCTGGGGGACGAAGGCCGCATCCCGCCTCATCTGACTGGAGTTGGCATCAAATTGCGGCCCGAGTGGTCGCGTGAGGTCCTGCTCAACGCGGGAAGCGTTCGACCCTATATGGCAACCCGCATGCCCCAGTACGGCAAAGCGAATGTGGCGGGCTTGATCGACGACTTCCAGCGGTCAGATGCGGCGGCCGCCAGCGCACAGACCTCGAACTCCGGGGCAGGTGACGTTCAGATCGGACGTCTGCTAGTAGGCGTGGGCGGTTACTCGTGCATCTCGTGTCATAACTTCGCCCAACACGCCTCCCTCGGGATCTCGGTTATGGACCTCACACACATGGGCAAACGGCTCCAACCGGGATGGTTCTTCCGCTACCTTGCCGACCCGGCTTCGCTGCGTCCAGGAACGCGGATGCCGACCTTCTGGCCGGACGGCAAGAGTACGAACCAGGAGATTCTCGGCGGGGATCAGGCCCGGCAGATTCACTCGATCTGGTCCTATCTCACCCGCGGCCCGAAAGCCGGACTGCCGCCTGGTCTGGCCCAGGCCCCCGCAGGCGGCGCGGGCAACCGGCCGTCGCCGGGCTCGGACAAATCGCCGTGACAAGGTTGGGGCCAAACCTAAGCTCTATCGCATGCGGCAACGTTCGCTGACGCTGGGGCATTCGCCGGACCCGGACGACGCCTTCATGTTCTATGGGCTGGCCAAGGGGCTCGTCCCGACCCACGGTTTCGCCTTCGAGCACGTTTTGCAGGACATCCAGACTCTGAATGAGCGCGCGGTGCGCGGTGAACTGGACATCTCGGCGATCAGTTTCCACGCCTACCCGCACGTGGCGCACCAGTACGCCCTGTTGCCCAGCGGCGCCAGCATGGGCGATGGCTACGGCCCGATGCTCGTAGCCAAGGCGGGGTTCAGTCGTGAGGAAGTGGCCTGCCGGCGCATTGCCGTTCCTGGCCGGATGACCAGCGCGTTCCTGGCGCTGCAATTGTGGCTCGGACGCCCGGCGAGTGCATTGAACTGCGTGGTGACCCCGTTCGACCAGGTCTTCAGCGCGGTGCGGTCGGGGGCTGCCGAGGTCGGCCTGATCATTCACGAGGGGCAGCTGACGTGGCAGAAGGAAGGGTTGGTGGTCTGCGAAGACCTCGGCCGGTGGTGGAGCGCCAGCCACGATGGTCTCCCTCTGCCGTTGGGCGGGAACGTGATCCACAAGCGCATTCCACCCGAGGACCGCGAGGTGATCGCCGGGGTGATCCAGGCGAGCATTCAACACGCGTTGAACCACCGCGCGGAGGCCGTGAACCATGCGCTCCAGTACGCGCGCGACATGGGGCGCGACTTAGCCGACCGGTTCGTGGGGATGTACGTGAACCACTGGACGCTGGACTACGGAGAGCGGGGCCGCGCGGCCATCCGGCGGTTTCTGGAAGAAGGGCGGCGCCACGGGCTGGTCCCGGAGCTGCCGGAGCTTGAGTTTGTCGCCTAACGGGAGGGCGGGCGCTGTGGCGCCAGCCCAGCCACCAAAATCTGCCTATTCCTCACCCGAGAAGAACTTCTTCTCGATCTTCTCCATTTCCTTCTTCATGGGCTTCACTTTGGCTGTGGCGGGGAGAAAATAGGTGGTCCACTCGGGCCGCTTGGGCATCTTGTCCAGGGCGTCGTAGAGGGCCTTGATTCCCTCGACGCCCAGCCCGGTTTCCAGAGCATTGCGCACGCCCGCCCGCATGGCGTCTTCCCATTCGGTTGGCGTCAGAAAAGTGTTGATCGGCGGACGGTTCCCTTGCGCGTCTTCTTTTCGCTTGTCGGCGTATTTCGCGACGTGCCCGAGGTAGTGATGGGCCAGCTTGATGGCTACGGCAGTCCCGACCATTTGGCGCAGGTTGCTCTTTTGATCGTTCATCACCACTTCGGTCCAATACTTATCGTTGGTGATATTCGGGAGCTCCCTGAGCTCCATCACGCCCGTCTCCTGCGCAAGGCTCGTGATGTACTTGTCGAAGTACCCTTTTTCAACCGAGTCGATCGCTTTGGCGTGCGCCACATTGTTCACCAAGTCGATGAATCCCACCGATACAAACACGAACCCGAGCGTCTTGTTGTCTTCGGTGAACTGCTCCAGCTTGATGGACGGGGTGAGATCGGTTTCAACGGAGACCGGCTCGGGATTGACCATCTCCCGTTGCTTGGGCTTGAGGGCTTTGAACAAGTCCAATCCCAAAGCGCGGATCATCCGCAGGTTATCCGCCGGGTAGGTCTTGGACGGGGCGGCATCGGCCGCCGTGGCCCGTCCGAGGTTCAGGCACCCGATCAACAGCGCGCCCAACAGAAAAGTCCAGCATCTGGTCATAACACAAGTTTCTAGTTGCCAATTCACGGCGTTATCGAACCGCATTAATGAGCACAATATTGCGTAAAATCCGCACAAGTCAATCACATATCGTTCTCCCGCGTTCTCCCGATCCTGCCTTCCGCCTCTTGGCCCCTTGCGTTCACCGCCCGGGTCGCGCCCCCGCGCGCACACCGCGTCGCCCGCAGGTTCAAGCGCCGCTGCGGCTCAGAGCACGTACGGGTGCCGCTGTGGCCGTCCCAGCAGCCGGTTGGCATGCGGATCGCCCACCACTTCCTGAGCATCACCGTCCCAGACCAGCTTGCGGCCCAGCAAATAGGCGAGGTTCCCGAGGTTGCACAGGGTAGCTGTGCGATGACCGATCTCGATATCAACCGCGGGCCGCAGATGCCCCTCGCGAATGGACTTAAACCAGTCGGCCTTGTGGTTCATGTTGAAGTCCTCGTATTCGTCCGTTCGATAGACTTCCTGGCCGCCGGGGGGGAGCTTGAAGTTGATGGCTTCCGGATTCGCCGGCCGATAGCCGCCTTCCCACTCGAGGATCAACTGGCCGTTATCTCCCCAGAAAACGTTCCCGAACTCGGTCTTGCCAACCCGGTTGCCCGGCTGGCCCCACTCGAGGGTCCAGTCCGGGTTCTTGAACTGGTACACGACCTCCATGTCCACCGGACAGTCCCACAGCCCGCTGGCGGGTGGACGCCCTTTGGCTTCGACTGTGAACGAGGTCTGGGCATCGGCGTTCATGCACCAGAGGATCGTGCTGAACTGGTGCGCGCCGCGGTCGCGGATTTGGCCGCCGCCGGATTCCATGAGCCAGCGGAAGTTCGCCGGCTGGTAGCGCCGGTTGTGCGGACGCCACGGCAGCGGCCCGAGCCACAAATCCCAATCCAGACCGTCCGGTGGTTCGCTGTCCGGCAGCGGCTTGTCATCGACCGGGTTGGCATAATGCCAGCAGGAGACTTTGCGGACGCGCCCGACGATGCCGTTGCGGATGGCGCGGCAGGTGTGCCAGCCGCCCAACGCCGTGCGCGCCTGGGCGCCGACCTGCACCGCGACCTTGTTCGCGCGCGCCGCCGCCACCATCGCCTGACCCTCGCGCACGGTCACCGACGCGGGCTTCTCGACATAGACGTGCTTGCCGGTTTCGCATGAGTGAACGGTCTGGACCGCATGCCAATGATCGGGCGTGGCGATCAACACGGCGTCGATGTCTTTGCGCTCGATCAAGTAGCGATAATCGCGGTAGGGGATTACCCCTGGCCCAGCGTTGTTCACCGCCGCCTCGAGGCGGTTGTCATCCGCATCGCAGACGGCGGCGATCTTCACTTTTCCTTCCTTCTGAAAGCGGAGTGTGTTGCCCAAGTGCGTCATCCCCATGCCCCCGACGCCGATGTGACCGACCACGAACCGCGCGTTGGCGCCTGGCCGGCCCGGCGCGGCGAGCGCCCCGGCGGGCGCCAGGTTCGGGAGCCAAATCGCGCCCGCGCCCAGCGCGGTCGTCGTATGGAGGAAGCTGCGCCGGCTCAACACTCGGGGCGAGGTCGTCATACACTCTGTTGCTGTTGCGACCGCAGACTACCACCCTGGCTTATGGCCGGTCAACTGCCTCCGCGCACGCACGCGCGCTCTGTCCTCGGAATGGAACCGCGAATCCCGCGGCGGCGGGACGAATGAACGCGAATGGACCCGGGGAGGGAGGAAGCTGTGAGCCGGCTGACGCCGGCAACCGCCGCCGCCTCTCCGCGCGGGCGCCCCCCCCGTCGATCTATTGACACTCGGCGCCCTTTCCTTGGATAGTCCGGGCCGCGTTTCACGGTGTCGTTGCTTATGATCATTAACCGGGTCCGGGATCACGCCGGATGAACTTTGCCGAGCTTCGCTTCTGGGGATTGTTGCTGCTCGGGCTGGCGGTCATCTTCGTGCTCCGTTTGGGATGCCGCACGCGCTGGGCGCAGGCGCTCGAGCGGTTTGACCGGGTGGCGCTGATTTCGCTGGGGATGTTCCTGCTGATGTGCGTGAGCTGGCTCACGTTCGTCATTTGGGTGGCGGTGGCGCTCGGGTCCTATTGGGGGCTGCGCTGGGTGCTGCATCACGACCCGCGCTCGACCCGGAAGTACCTCGTCGTGCTGATCCCGCTGCAACTGGCGCCGCTGGCCTACTATAAGTACGGAGATTTCGCGCTGAATCGCGTGCTGGGGCTTGGGTTGGATTCGTTGCGGGACCTCATTATCCCGGTGGGCCTGTCCTTCTACACGTTCCAGAAGATCGCGTTTGTGCTGGACACACTCGCCTTCAAGGAACCGCTGCCGCGGCTGCTGGATTATCTGAACTTCGCGGGTTTCTTTCCGCAGATCGTGGCCGGGCCCATCGAACGCAAGCGCGACCTGCTGCCGCAGATGGAACGCTTCCGGTTTCGGTGGGACCGGGACCTCATCAATGACGGCGTCTCGTGGGTGGCGGTGGGTCTGTTCTTCAAGTGCTGCCTGGCCGACAACATCGCCCGGTGGGTGGCGCCGTTCATGACCGCGACCACCAACCCGTTCATGATCTGGATGACGAATCTCCTCTTTGGCTTGAGGATCTACTACGACTTCGCCGGCTACAGCCTGGTGGCCTTCGGTCTGGCGCGCTGCCTGGGGGTGCGGCTCACGCTCAATTTCGTCAGCCCGTACTGCTCGACCAGCATCCAGGAATTCTGGCGGCGATGGCACGTCACCCTCAGCAACTGGTTTCGTGATTACGTGTACATTCCCCTGGGGGGGGGGCGCGTCCGCTTTTGGGCGTGGAACGTGGCGGTGGTTTTTGTCGTGTCCGGCCTCTGGCACGGGGCGGGTTGGAATTTCGTTTTGTGGGGCGCGCTCCACGGCGCTTACCTGATCGCTCAACGGGCGGGTCCCAAGGGAAAGCTTCCCGCCCCGGCTGGCTGGGTGCTGACCATGGCGGGCGCCTTTCTGGCCTGGCTCTGCTTTTACGAAACTCGCTGGCCGCTGCTGTGGCTCAAGCTCAAGACGACTTTCACGCTGCCTGCCTATACCGCCGGCGCGCTCCGGGCGGCGGTTGGCACGCTGCGCGCCGCTGACCTGATCGTCCTGGGCGGAGTGCTCTTGCTGGCCGTGGGGACCCTGACGATCGAGTGGCTGTCGGTGCGGCGTTACAATGATCCGTATGCTTTGCTGCGCCGGCCCTGCGCCCTCGCGGTCCTTGTTGTGCTGGCCGTGCTGCTCGCCCCGGGAAAGACCAATGCCTTCATCTACTTCGCCTTCTAGCGCCCGGACGCCGCGCCGCGCGCTCTGGCTGGCGGGGCTGGCATTGGCTGCCCTGCTGGCCTCGGCGGCCTATACGCTCTGGCTGAACCCCGAGGTGCGCTTCTACAAGCACTCGACCCGGGTCAAACGGGCGTGGGCCGAGAAAATGCGCGGTGACTACGGCGCCATCGTGGTCGTGTGCGGTTGCTCGACCACCGCCTTCTCGGTGGATGGCGAGCGTATGGTCCGTGTGCACAAGCTGCCGGTGGTCAACTTCGGGCTGCACGCCGGCATGGAGCCGCCGTTTCTGGCGGCGCTCGCGGCGGAGGCGACGCGCCCGGGGGATACGCTTATCCTGGAACTTGACCCGGTGCTGATCACCGCGCCGTTCAGTTCGGCCGATGTGGCGGCGCAACTCGGGCTGGCCTTGGGCCGGCCCGGCGTCATCCATGCCTCGAATCTCACGGGCGAGCCGGTTCATTGGGTCGAGGACCTGCTGAGCCTGCGACCGGGCGCCTACCATTGCTTTACGTTGCTCGGCAAGATCGCGCTGCGCAAGCCCCTCTACCGCTACCAGCCTCGAGATGTCCGCCCGAGTGGCTGGCAGCAGACCGCCGAGCGCACAACCATCGTCGATGAATCCCCGCCGAAGGGCGGCCTATCTCCCGATGCCCGCCGCCTCTTCCAGGCCATTCGGAACTGGGGTGAGACCAACCGCGTCCAGGTGGCCTACTCGCTGGTCTGGCGGTACGCCACCCCCGAACACCAACGCGCCTACCAACGCTTGAACCTGGCCGTCGTGCGCGAGGTGGCGGAAATCCTGCCGGTGCTCAAGGACCCGGTGCTTGGGGCCTACACGCTGAAGGAGCATTTCGCGGATGTGGGCGCGCACCTGACCGAGGCTGGGGCGGCCGCGCGTTCCGACGCGCTGGCGGCCCAGATTCGCGAACACCGGTTCTGGACCCGCGAAGAACTGCTGGCCACCGAGCGCGAGCTGAACGCTCTGTGACGGATTCACCTGGTCTGATTGGGCAGGCGCAGACTCGGGACAGCCTAAAGGCTGGACTACGAACGCTCTGTGACCCCCTTACATCCCGTGATTGAGAAGTTACGGAGCTTTCAAGCCACTTGCGGCTGGCAAGCCGCCGTCCAACTGGTAGTGTCCAGTCCATGAACACACGCTTCGAGCCCCGATGGGCGGCCCTTTTGGCGTTGAGTCTGGTTTGCCTTCCCGGCGCGGTGGCGCAAGGCGACGCCGAGTTCGAATCGGTTTTCGATGGCAAGACGCTACGCGGATGGCACGCGAGCGCCAAGACAGGCCATAGCGGCGCCAGCGGCAACCGGAGCGGCGGCAAATGGGTGGTCGAAGAGGGGGCGATCGTCGGCAGCCAGGACATCCCCGGCAATGGCGGCATCCTCATCACGGACGAGCAGTTCGGCGACTTCGAGGTGTCCCTCGAGATGAAGAACGATTTCGGCCCGGACAGCGGCCTGTTCCTGCGCAGCACCGAGGACGGGCGGGCTTACCAGGCCATGATCGACTATCATTCCGGCGGGAACCTGATGGGCATCTATGGCGAGGGCCTCGATGGTCAGCCCAGCCTGATGAACTTCCGCTTCGGGGACGCCCCCGAGACCATCACCGTTTCGGACGCCCCAACGGCGTTGCCCGTCAGCCCGGCGGATTGGCCCAGGTTCTGGCGGCATGGCCAATGGAACCGGCTGCGCGCACGCATCACGGGCAACCCGCCGACCATCGTCACCTGGATCAATGACGTGAAGTTCATGGAATGGACCGAGCCCCAAAAGCGGCACCCGGACCGGGGCGGTATCGCGCTGCAGGTTCATGGCGGGGGTGACCTCACCAAGCAGTTTGTGCGCTACCGCAACGTTCGGGTGAAGCGCCTCACGGGAGCGGAGAATGTGCTGACCGCGGAGGAAAAGGCCCAAGGCTGGCTGCTCCTTTTTGATGGCCGCACGCTTGACGGTTGGATGACGAGCAGCGGCAAGCCGAGCCAGGCGCCGGTCGAGCAGGAATCCATCAACCCGCACAAATGCGGCGGCTACATGATGGTTCACACGCAGCAATGGTCGAACTTCGCGCTCTCGCTGGATTTCAAGATCAGCCAGGGCTGCAACAGCGGGATCTTCGTGCGAACCGCCTCGCTCACGCCGCGTCCCGGGCTGGACGTGGGCTTCAACGGAATCGAAATCGCCATCGACGACACGCGGGGCGCCGGTTATCACGACCCGGGCGCGCTCTACGACCTGGTGAAGCCACTTCGAAACGCGATGAAACCCGCGGGGGAATGGAACCGGGCGGTCATTACCTGCGAGGGCAGCCTGATCTCGGTCGTGCTCAACGGGGCGTTGGTCACGGTGGCGGACCTGAGCGAGTTCGTCCGGCCAAACGAACGGCCCGACGGCACGCGCCACAAGTTCGATGTGGCCTACCAGAACCATCCGCACCTGGGCTACATCGGCCTGCAGGACCATGGCAGTCCGTGCTGGTTCAAGAACATCAAGCTCCGGCCGCTGCGCTGAGGGCGGCCTTGCGAAGGCTCAGCCCGGCTGCGGCGGCGGTGGGATGACCCAGCGCCCGCCGATCATGGCGGCCACGACCTTCCCCGGGTGATGGACGACCGCCTCGTGGATGCCGCCCAGGCTCGGCTGCCAACCGATGGCGATCAAATCCGCCAGGGCGCCCTCGCGGAGTTCACCCAACTCACCCTCGCGGCCTAGGGCCCGGGCGCCGTTCACGGTCGCCATGCGCAGGATGTGGTCGGGCGCCAGGCCAGGCTCGGCGCGCGCCAGCGCCCGGATTTCCGCGAACAGGTCCAACTGGACCTGGTCCCGCGGGCCTTTGAGCACGGTGGCGAGGCTGTCGGTCCCGAGGCACAGGTTGACGCCGGCTTGCGTGAGCGTGTCAAGAGGAAAGCGCTTGTGCCCAAAGTAGGCGTGGCTCCGCGGACAGTGCGCGACGCTCACGCCGTGACGGCCCAACAGGGCGGCATCGCCCTCCGCCAGGTAGTTCACGTGCACCGCCAGCAGCGCGGGGTTGAGCACGCCGCAGCGCTCGAGCTGCCGGATGGGTGAGCCGCCCCCGCAATCGGCCATGTCCCGATCGTTGCGCCGCAGCCAGTCGAACATCGAGCCCTGCGCCTGCGTGAACATCGCAAACTCCTCCTGCGACTCCGCCGCGTGGATGGTGAGCCGCCAGCCTTTCTCCGCGGCTTTCGCGGCCGCGAGCCTGAGCAGGTGCGGTGTGGTCGAATAGGGAGCATGCGGCGAGAGCCCCACGCGGCAACGGCCCACCGGCAGCCGTTCCGCGTGATCCGCCGCCTCCGCCAGCACGGCCTCCGGCATCCGGCGGCTTCGCACGCCGGTCATCTCGAGAAACGAATGCACCCGCAACGGCGTCGCTTCCCAGAGGTCCGGGAGCAATTCCGGCACGGCCTCGATGTCTGCCACGGTGGTGGTCCCGGTCTGCACGAGCATCTGCGCCCCGCGGCTCCAGGACTCGGCGTAATCCGAGTAGGCATAGTTGCTCTTGAGAGCGAGGATGGACTTGATCCAATCCGGAAACGATTTGAGCGGGGGCAACAGCCCGGCCATGCCTGTATAGTCCAAATGGGCATGGGCGTTGATCAAGCCGGGCAGCACGATCACGTCGCCCAAATCCACGGTCTCCCCGCGCGCGGCCGAATCGAGGTCGGCCCAGCGGCCCACGGCTTGGATGACGCCGTCCGACACCAGGACCGCGCCATCCTCGAGGGGCGGCTGGCTGACGGGCGCCACCACCCGGGCCCGCAGCAGCGTGGCACGGACCTCCGAAGGGCCCTGGGTCATGGAAACGCGGCGCCAGCCCGTGGTTCAGGCCTCCTCGAGAGTGCCCTCCTGGCGCTTGAGTTTCAACCGGGCTGCTTCCGTGTGCTTGACCGCCTTGCGTTTGCTCTGACGTTTGCGGATTTGCTGCTCGATCTTCTTGAAGACCAAGTCGATGGCCGCATAGAGGTCTCCCTCCCGGTCCTCCGCGAACAAGTCGGGGCCGCGTACGCCCAGACGGATCGAGCACTTGAACTGGCGTTCGGGCACTTTCGCCCGGTCGTGGTCAAGGGTCACTCGGGCGTCCATCGCCCAGCGGTCCAAATGCTCCAATTTCCAGATGCGGGTGAGGATATGGTCCTCGATCGCCTTGGTCAGCGTAACGTTGTGCGTCGTGAGGATGAACTTCATGCCTCAAGATGCGGTCGGAAGCGGATAAAATCCAGCGGAGAGTTGGCGCACACGCGCCGCCGGCGGCCACATCGCCGCCTGCGCCCTGCCGCCGCTCGACCCGTCCCCTTAGCGTGTCACGAACCGCCGATGTTGGACGAAGGCGCCGCGCAGCCCGCGGGAGATTTCATCCTGGAGTTCCTGGAGTTCGCGGTACCGGGCCACGGTCTCCTTGCGCGGCTCGGCGGTTTGACCAGAGTTCAGCGTGACGAACCGGTCGGTGATCGCCTCGATGCTGACTTTCTCCCCCTGCTGCAGCCGCCAGCACCAGAAGGCCTGGAGAGCCGCCCCATAGGCCGCGCCCTCGCCCACGTTAAGCGTGACGACCGGCGCGTTAAACACGTCCGCCATCATCTGACGCCAGACTTTCGAGTTGGCTCCGCCGCCGGTGGCGCGAATCTGCGTTGCGCGCACGCCCAATTCGGCGAGGCGCCGCAGGCCATAATTCATGCCGAGGGTGACACCTTCCATCGCCGCGCGCGCGAAGTTTCCGGCGGTGAACGTCCTGGGAGTGACGCCGAAATAGACACCAGTGCCCGCGGGGACGTTGGGCGTGCGTTCACCCTCGAGGTAAGGGAGCAGCAGCAGGCCCTCGGAACCGGCCGGAGCGCGCGCCACTTCGGCGTCCAGCTTGGCAAGCGTCCAGCCGAAATCGCGCCGCACCATCTCGGTGGCGACGGTGACGTTCATAGTGCAGAGCAGCGGCAGCCAACGATTGGTGGAGTCGCAAAAGGCCGCGATTTCGCCCTGCGGGTCCACCACCGGTTTGGCGGCGCAGGCGTAAATGGTGCCGCTGGTGCCGAAGCTGGCGGTGATGACCCCGGGACGCGTGTTCCCGGTTCCGATCGCCCCCATCATGTTGTCGCCGCCGCCGGCGCTGACCAACACCCCGGGATCGAGCCCCAAGACGCGGGCGGTGCTGGCCTGGAGTGTTCCGGCGGGCTCATCGCTGCGAATCAAGGGCGGCAGCTTCGCCTCGAGCGCCGCGTCAATCACCCGCAGGGCCGGCTCTGACCAGCTCCGGCGGCGCACATCGAGTAGGGCGGTCCCGCTGGCATCGCCGTATTCCATAACGGCGCGGCCCGTGAGCCAGTAGTTGAGGTAATCGTGAGGGAGGAGGACGGTGGCCAGACGGCGGAAATTCTTCGGCTCGTTGCGCTTGAGCCAGAGGACCTTCGAGGCGGTGAAACCGGGCAGCACCGCGTTTCCCAGGGCGCGAATGGTCGCCTTCGGGCCGCCCAGTGCGGCGGTGATCTGATCGCATTCGGCGGTGGTGGACGTGTCGCACCAAAGCTTGGCGGGCCGGATCACCTGGCCCTTGTTGTCCAGGGGCACGAACCCGTGTTGCTGGCCGCTGACGCCGATGGCTTTGACCTCCGCCGGGCTGGCTTTGGCCGCCTTGAGCGCCTGGGCGATCGCGGCGGCGGTGGCGCGGCGCCACGTCTCGGGGTGCTGTTCCTTCGCCCCCGGTGGAAGGTTCGGGATCAGATCGTAGCCTTGGGCGGCCGAGGCCACCACCTTCCGTCTCCCCGCATCCAGGACCAGAACTTTGGTGGACTGAGTGCCGCTGTCGATGCCGAGTATCAGTGTTCTCATAGAGGCGCTGCCGTTGATCCTTAACGGGCCGCAGGATGGCGGAGTGCCCGCCGGGTGTCCAAGTCTTTTTAGGCGCTGGCGGGCGCCAGCGCGGCTGCCACCGCCCCTGGCTCGAGCACTTGTTCCTCGCGGGTGGCGAGTGTCTTCACTCTTGCGCGCAGTTCGCCCGTGGCCAGGCGTTCGAGTTTGACCGTGCGCGCCGCCCCGAGCTCGAGCGCGCGTTTGAACTGCTTGTCCGCTTTGGCTGGCGTGAGCGAGAACTCGACGGCGAGGTTCGCATCGCGCAAGGACTGGATCAGGCGCAGGGAGCCGTCCCGGAGCGTCTCGTCCTCGATGAGCACGCAGGCGTCCACGCGCGCGCTGGCTGGCGGCAACAAGCCGCGTTCCTTGAGCAATTGGGTCAGGACCACGTCGCCCATCCCGAAACCGAGGGCTGGCAGGTCCACTTTGCCGCCCGAAACCACTTTGATGAGGTTGTCGTAGCGGCCGCCGCCGGCGATGGCGCGGAATTCACCCTTGAGGTCGAACGCCTCGAAGACCGGCCCGGTGTAATAGGCCAGGCCACGGATCACGTTGTAATCGATCTTGACATACTCCGCCAGGCCCCGCGCACCCAAATCGCGGAGGATCGCCGCCAGTTCGTCCGTCGGCTGGCTGGTCTGGATGAAGTCGCGTACCTCCGCGATCGAGAACCCGAGGGCTTGGAGCCGGACTTCGCTCACCTCCGCGCTCTCCCGCTCGAGTTTGTCGATCACCTGGTAGAACTCGCAGGACTTGGCGGCATCGGGGCACCGCCGGCTGAAGAACTCCTGCCAGGCGTTCCGGCTCGAGAGACGCACCACGAAATCCGCGGCGGTCAGGCCCAGGCCACGGAGGCTGTCCACGAGCAGCGCGATCAACTCGGCATCGGCGGAGGCCTCGCGCTCCCCAATGATGTCGGCGTTAAACTGAAAATGCTCGCGGAGCCTGCCTTTCTGCTGGCGTTCGTAACGGAAGAGCTGGGGCAGCGTGAACCACTTGATGGGTTTCTTGTATTGGCGCTCGTGGGCCGCGGCCATCCGCGCCAGCGTGGGTGTCATCTCCGGCCGCAGGGCCACCGCCCGCCCGCCCTTGTCCGTGAAATTGTAGAGCTGCCCCACAATCTCCTCGCCGCTCTTGACGGTGAAGAGCTCGAGCGGCTCGAGCGGCGGACCGTCGTACTCGCGAAAGGCATAGCGCTCAGCGGTGCGGCGCCAGGAGGCGAACACGTGCTGCCGGGTCGCCGCGCTCCAGGCGTCCGGAGTGGGCAAAGGCTCCGGGTAGAAATCGCGAAAGCCGGGTAATCGTTCCATGCCAAAGAAAAAGGCGCTCGCGGTCGGGAGTGAACCAGGAGCGCCGGGAGAGTGGGTCGAGGCTAGGCCTTCGGTTCGGGAGGTTTCGGCGCGGGTGGTGTGGCCGGGGCCGCCGGACCGTCCGCCTGGGCCGGGGCCGCGGCGGAGCCCCCGGCGGGAGTGAGCTTGAGCACCTCGTCGCGCATTTCCTTGCCCGGTTTGAATTTCACCACCGCCCGGGGTGGGATGCGCACATCGTTCGCAGGCGAGTTGGGGTTGCGGCCGATCCTGGGCTTGCGCACTTTGACCTCAAAGACCCCGAAGTTGCGCAGTTCGACGGTTTCGCCCTGGGCGAGGGCTTCCGAGACGTAGTCGAGCGTTTTCTGAATGACCTCGAGCACTCGCTGCTGCACCAAGCCGGTCTCCTCGCTGATGCGAACGACCAAATCACGTTTCGTCATACGCTGTTCAATCTGGTTAATTGGCAGGCCTTCATATCACGGCCAGTTGGGTATAGACCCCGAGCCATGAGCGGTCAAGCGCCTAATCCACAGCGGCTTATGGGGGGGTCAACTTTCGATTACGTTGATCTCGACCGGTTCCACGCTGATGCCGAGCTTCTCGAGCCAGCGGATGGCGGCCTTGATCTGCGGGCCCTCGCCGGAAAGTTCGAGGCAGACGATCCCGATCTCGTCGGTGACACTGGCCTGGCGCACGTTGGTCACCACCGGGAACCGCTGACCGAGCTGCCAGATGACCGGGATCTGGATTAAGCGTGGCGGGTACATCAGCCACAGGCGGGTGTTTTCCGCGGGGCGGTCGCCGGGCTCGGCCGCCGCCGTGGGCTTGGACGAGCTCCTCTTGGGGGTGCGCGCGGGCATGGGAGGGCCGCTTAGCCGCCCGCAATGGCGGGGATGATGCTCATCTCGTCACCGTCCGCCAGCGGCGTTTCCTGGTTCTGCAAGAACCGGATGTCTTCTTCGTTGACGTACACGTTGACAAACCGCCGGACGGCGCCCGAGTCGTCCAGGAGGCGCTCCCGGATGCCGGGGTAGCGGGATTGCAGCTCGGCGATCGCGCCACCTACCGTCGGTGAGTTGACCTCGACGACTTCCTCGTTGTGCGTGAGCTTGCGCAGCGGCGTGGGAATGCGAACTCGCGTTGGCATAGGTCAGTGACTGGCGGTAACTTTGGTTTGCGCCTCGAGCAGGGCCTCGAATTCGCGCAGGCTCGGGCGGATTTCCCGCGGCGAACCGACGTGGCCCACCACGGCGTCGAGCGTTTTGAGGCCGTTTCCCGTGATGCACAACACCGCGCTATCATCCGCCGGAATCCGGCCCTCGGCAATCAGTTTCTTGGCCACTCCCACCGTCACGCCGCCGGCGGTCTCGGCGAAAATCCCCTCGCAATCCGCCAGCAGCCGGATGGCCTCGCGGATTTCGTCGTCGGTCACATCGTCGGCGGCGCCACCGGTTTCTTTCATGGCCTTAAGCGCGTAGAAGCCGTCCGCCGGCGTGCCGATGGCCAGCGACTTGGCAATCGTGTTGGGCTTGACAGGTTTGAAGAAGTCCAGGCCCGCCTTCTGCGCCACCGAGATGGGCGAGCAGCCCGTCGCCTGCGCGCCATGAATGTGGTAGTCCGTTGCCCCCACCAGCCCCAGCTTCAGCAGTTCCTGGTAGCTCTTGTGAACCTTCGTCAACAGCGAGCCCGACGCCATGCAGACCACGGTATGCCGCGGCAGCCGCCAGCCGAGTTGCTCGGCGATCTCGAAGCCCATGCTCTTGGAACCCTCGGCGTAATAAGGCCGCATGTTCACGTTCACGAACGCCCAGCCGTACTTGCCGGCGATCTCCGCGCACAACCGGTTTACTTCGTCATAGTGCCCCTTGATGCCGATCACTTCGGCGCCGTACACCAGCGAATTGACCACCTTGCCCTGCTCGAGGTCGGCCGGAATGAACACGTAGGCCTTGAGCCCGGCCGCCGCCGCGTTGGCGGCTACGGAATTGGCCAGGTTCCCGGTGGACGCGCAGGCCACCGTGGCGAATCCCAGCTCCCGCGCACGGCTCAGCGCGACGCTCACCACCCGGTCCTTGAACGAGAGGGTGGGGTAGTTGACGGCGTCGTTTTTGATCCAGAGCTCGCGAATGCCGAGCTTGCTGGCCAGGCGGTCGGCTTTAACCAGCGGTGTGAATCCGACCTGTGTGCCCACCGTGGGTTCCGTCGCCACGGGGAGCAGCTCCCGGTAGCGCCACATGGTGCGCGGACGCGATTGGATGTTCGCCCGCGTGAGGGTCTGCTTGATCGCCTCGTAGTCGTACGCCACCTCGAGCGGCCCGAAATCGAACTCGCACACGTGGTTGGCCGTGAGCGGGTATTCGCGCCCGCACTCGCGGCACTTGAGCGCCCGCATGTAACCTGACTGTTTTTGCATTGCCGTTGCACTGGCCCGGCCCGCCATGGACCGGAGCGTCCACCGCTGTTTGCGCGGCCACCAGGGCCGCCCTTCGGGGCAGCAAAAAGGCCCCTCGCATGGTCGAGAAGAGGGGCCCAAAGCGCGCGTGCTCTTCTCATGTTCCCCGAACCCGGAGGTTCGAGCTGGAGTTGGCACCTGGACGTTGCGGATGGCGCCGCAACCGGTTGCCGTGGTGTCATCGGGCCAGTCCCTCGACCACTCGCCATGAGTCCGTTGCATCAACGGATGCCGATACCTTGATATATTCCCTCCTGCCCGTCAACTCCCATTTTTCGGACCGCGGGCGGAAATGGCGGAAACGGGGGGGTGGAAAACAGCGCCACAAGGCCCGAGCCCGCGGCAGGCGGTTTCAGCGGCTCCCGCCCGCCAGAGAAGCGTTCAAGCCGCTCCAGACGACGCTCACGAGCAGCGTGTACAGGCCCATGGCAACCAGTTGTCTCCAGACGCGGGCCGGTTGGGCATCCGTTCGCCGGAAATGCGAGAATCCGAGAGCGAGGAGCAGGGGGATCGAGGCCGCGGCGACTAGCGGCCAGACGCGGGGAATCCATGCGTGAATCGCGGCGAGGTCCAGGTTCAAGGCCCGGAACAGGCTTTCCCAGCCGAACTGGGCCAATCCCACCAGGAGCTGGAGCGTCCCGAAGAGCCAGTTGTTACTGATCCCGCTGGTTCCGCCCACGCTGAGGCAGCAGATCGCCAAATAGAGCAGGCCCGCCGCGAGGCCGACCGCCCGCAGCGCCGCCGTGATCGGGCTGCGCGCTGTGGCGGAGGCGTAGGCCGCCACGGCTACGATCATGAATAGCGTGGCCGCGAGCTGCGGAATCACCACCAACGCAAACGGCCCGTCGCGGAGCAGCGTCGAGTTCCCAGGCTGGGGCGCCACCGCCACCAGCAGGCCTGGCAGGATCACGCCGAGCGCAAACGTAATGGTGAAGGCCACCGCCGCCTTGACGCACCACTGTACGCGGGCCGAGATGGGCAGCGCCAGGTGCCATTCCAACGTCCCCGAACCCCGCTCCTCGGCGCAGACCGTCGCCCCGGTGAACAGGGCGAGCAACACCGCGTAGATCAGGGCCTCGTTGGCGAAGAGCTCGGACTTGGTCTCATGCCACAGCATTTTGGCCAGGAGCGTCACGAGCCAGATCACACCGTAGGCCGCGGCCAGGAAGTAACTGGCCTGGTGAAGGTGGAGTTCCTTGGCAGCCAACCGGCCAAGAACGCCCGGTTTTCCCGGCGCCACCGACCGTGCCAGGCCCGAGATTCTGCCCGTCAGCCAGCGGGGTAGCGCCAGGGGGCGGCCTGGTCCGTCCAGGACATCCATGCGCAAGAACCAACTGTAGCCCAAAACATAGCCGCCCAGGCAATAGACGCCGAACGCGACGAAACCGGCCAAGGCGAACTCATTCCCGGCGGCCTCGAACACGGCGTCGTCAAACCCGGCGCAAGCCCAGCCAAAGAGCGTGAACAGGCCTGCCCCCGCCAGCGGGAAGGCGATCGAGGTAACCGCCGTGATGAGGGAACTGCGCCCCATCAACGCCAGGCAGGGGCTCGTGCAAAGGGCGAAGAGCACCGGAGCGGCGGGCAGCCAGCCCACTTGCCATGCGTCCGGCGACAACAGTTCCCCAGGAAGATCGTCCGGTCTCGCGCCCACCACGGCGAGGGCGGCCAGCCCCGAACCCGTAAGCAGGACCGCGCCCAGCACCGCCATTTTCCGCCGCCAGACGACTCGGCGTTCGAGCGGTTGTGCCAGGAGCCCCGCCAGCGTGCGCTGGTCGAATTCGTGGCCGAACGACAACGCCCCCGTCACCGCGCACCAGAGGCAGTAGAGGAACCAGGCCACCGAGATGCCGGCCTCCCTGCCGTCCCAGAGGAGGGCCAGGGGAATGGCCAGCAGCAGGAGGCTGGCGGGCAGGAGCGCGCGCAGCTCCTTGCCGGCAGCAGGCGGGAGCAGGCGCGCCACCAGCCGGCCAGACAGGCGGCGCGGCAACCGAAACGCAAAGCTGGCGCTCACGCGGCGCTCCCTTCTGTCTTCAGCGCCGTGACGAAGATTTCCTCGAGGCTCAGCGCCTCGCTGGTGAGGGCTTCAGGGGTGTGTTGCTTGAGCCAGTCCAGCACCGGCGCCGCGCGACCGCGCACCACCAACTCGAGCTCGCGTCCGTCCCGCCGCAGGACCTGGGCGTCCGGAACCTCGAGCTCGGGCAAGGCGCGCGGGAAGCGCGCGTGGATGCGCTGGAACTGCTCGCGCGCTGCGTCCGCCTCGAGGGTGAGGACGGCTTTCCCCTGATCGAGAATGGTGAACTCATCGATGAGCCCCTCGAATTCGCTGATGAGGTGGGTCGAGACAAAGATGGTGCGCTGGCCGGGGGCGCTATCCTGGTAGGCGCCGATCACGGTTTGGATGAATTCACGGCGCACGATGGGGTCGAGGCCCGAAGTCGGCTCGTCGAGCAGCAGCAGCTCCGGCTCGGGACAAACGGCGGCCACCAGGGCCAACTGGGTCCGTTGTCCCTTGGACAGGCTGGTGACTTCCTTGCGCGGATCGAGCCGGAACCGCCCCAGGAGCTCGGCTTCGGTTTCACGGTTCCATCGGGCGCGGAACGACGCCAGGTAATCGAGCGTTTCGCGGACGGTCATCCACGAATAAAAGGCCACCTGGTCCGGCACGTACGCGAGGCGCGACTTGACGGCGACTTCGTCGCGCGCCGGGTCGAGCCCGAATACGCTGACCGAGCCGGCGGTGGGTTGGAGCAGGTTCAATAGGCACTTGATGGTGGTGGTCTTGCCGGCGCCGTTGCGGCCGAAGAAGCCGTAGCAGCAGCCGGGCCGCACCTCGAGGCTCAGGCCGTTGACGGCGTCCTGGCGGCCATACTTGCGGACCAGCCTGTCGATGGAGATGGCGGAGGGTTGAGTGCTCATGGGGATTTGGGGTTAGGCGGCAGCGGAGCGAGGGGGGCCCGCGCTTCGAGCCTGCTCGAACGCCTCGAGGCGTTCTTCGACAAGCGCGACGAAGTCGGAGCGAGGGACCTGAAGGTGGTGGGCCTGGACAATGGCGGCGTCGATCTCCGCGGCCAGCAGTTTCTCGCGCACGGCCTTGCGGTAGGGCGAATGGTTCGCGGTGAGGAAGCACCCTTTGCCGGTGACGGTTTCGATGACGCCCTGTTGTTCGAGTGCGGTGTAGGCCTTGGCCACGGTGTTGCGGTTCACACGCAACCGTTCGGCCAGAGAGCGGATGGGGGGCAGGGGATCACCGGGGCGCAGGGCGCCGGAGGCGGCGGCGGCCTTGACCTGGTCCACCATCTGGAGATAGACGGGCAAGCCGGAGTGGAAGTTGAGTTGCAGGAACATGGCGGTGGAGGTTACATGCTGTCATAGGACAATATGACAGTTGCCCCGGCCTGTCAAACACTTTCTTCAAAAAAAAACGTGGCCCCCTTCAATCCTCGGGCTCGCGTTGCGCGGAGCGGGCGTAGGCGGCCCGGGTCCACTCGTGCACCTCGGCGTCCAGCTCAGCCTCGGAACGGATGCTGATCCAGTGGACATGGAAGGTCGGTCCGTAGGTCTTTACGCTGATAAACCGGGGATGCGACCGGCGCTGGCTGAAGGCAAACCCGATGCGGAGCTGGGACTTGAGCGGAACGCAGCCCAAAGCGCGCACGCGCACTTGGAACGCAATACGGGACTGTTGGACATTGATGGTAACGGGCCCGCACGCGCGCACCATGGCGGCGAACCTGCGGTAGAGCCGGAACACGCGCGGCTCGGACCTTGCGAAGAGTGATTTCAGGTCGTAGCGCCGGCAACTGTGCCAGAGGTTGCGGGTGACGAACGTCTTGCGGCACCTGGGGCAGCGCCACAGGGGACGGAGCTTCGGGTTGAGCTTGGGCAGCGGCATCGGCGTTTGGGGATGGCGGGCACAGCCAGGCCAGCCCAGATTGCGTTCTGGGGGGTAATCTGCGCCGGGCGCGGGCCGAGGCCAAGCCAAATGGGGCCGCTGCCGGCCGGAGCGGGGTGCCTGCGTGGGCCGCTGCCGGCTTGTGCGCCTGGCGGCGCTTGTGGCATAAGCAGGCTGGCATGCATGACTTTGGCTATGTGAAGGGCGCGTTGCACTGCGAGCGGGTGAACCTCGGTTCGCTCGCGCGGCGGTTCGGCACGCCGCTGTTTGTGTACTCCCAGCACACGCTCGAGGACCACTTCGCGAAGCTCGACAACGCCCTGGCCGGGCTGGACCACCTGGTCTGTTATGCGCTCAAGGCCAACTCGAACCTGGCGGTGCTGCGCACGTTCGCGCGGCGCGGGGCCGGGTTCGACATCGTGAGCGCCGGCGAGCTCGAGCGCGTGATCGCGGCGGGGGGCGATCCCGGCAAGTGCATTTTCGCGGGCGTGGGCAAGACCGAAGAGGAAATCCGCTTTGCGTTGCGCCACGGGATTTACGCCTTCAACGCGGAGAGCGAACCGGAGTTGGCGCGGATCGATCGCGTGGCGCGCCGCCTGCGGACGGTGGCGCCGGTGGCCGTGCGCGTCAACCCGAACGTCGATGCGCACACCCACGCCAAGATTACCACCGGAACGTACGCGAACAAGTTCGGCATCGCCTTCGAAGCGGTCGAGGGTGTTTATGCTCGCGCTTCGCGGCTCAAGGGGTTGCGGCTGCGCGGGTTGCAGATGCACATCGGCTCCCAACTCACGGAGCTCAAGCCGTTTGAACTGGCGGTGCGGAGGGTGGCGCCCCTGGTGCAGAAACTCGCCGCGAAACACAGGTTCGAGTTCTTCAGCATCGGCGGCGGGATCGGGATCGTTTACAGCCCGGCGCTCGCCAGCGGGCAGCCCGCGTGGTGGCACTCGGCGGCGGCCAACGGCATTTTGACGCCGTCGCGCTACGCGGCGGCGCTGGCGCCGTTGCTGGCGCCGCTGGGGTTGAAGATCCTGCTCGAGCCGGGCCGGTTCATCGTCGGCAACGCCGGGGTGCTGGTGACGCGCGTGGAATATGTGAAACGCACCGGGCGAAAGAACTTTGTGATTGTCGATGCGGCGATGAACGATCTGATCCGGCCGGCCTTTTACGATGCCTACCATGAGATCGTGCCGTTGCGGCGCAAGCGCGGCGCGCGGATCGACTGCGACGTGGTGGGGCCGGTCTGCGAATCGGGCGATTACTTCTGCAAGGACCGGCCCCTGGCCCGGGTGCGGGAAGGCGACTACCTGGCCCTGCTGAGCGCGGGCGCTTACGGTTCGGTGATGAGCTCGAATTACAACAGCCGCCCGCTGGCGGCCGAGGTGCTCGTGCACGGGCGCCGCGCCGCGCTGGTGCGCGCCCGGCAGCCGCTTCGGCGGGTCTGGGAGCTGGAGAAGACTGCGCCCTGGCAGTAATCCAGGGCAGGCAGGGGCGCGCGCCGCCGCGCCGCCGCGGCTACGGACGTGACTTGAGTTTGGCGAGATTCTTCTCGATGTCCGGCCCGAGGTCCTCCTGGAAGAAATAGGCGTCGCGGCTGCCTCCTGTATCCCAACTGTGCAGGAAGAGCATGCGCTCGAACTTGTACCAGCGCGCCGAGCCGTCCATGAACACTTCGTTGCCGCCGTCCGGCGCGCCGCCCGGGACCTTGTGCGGTGGCATGCCCTTGAAGGCGGAATCACGGCCGCTGCCCCATTTGCGGTCGATCTTCATCACGGCGTCGGCGGCCAGCGCCCAGGTTGGCTGTGCCTGTCCTGCTTTGATCGGGCTGCGCGAGTCGAACGTGCCGGCGGGGTTCATCCACTTGGGGATGCCTCCGAAGTACTGGTAACCGACCACCCATTGGGTGAACTCCGCCTCATACTGCGGGAAGGTGGGTCGATTCGGACAGGTCCAGATTTGGGCTCCGAGATTATTGGTCGAGATCGTCAACCCCACTGTCGCGGCCGCCACGCGTTCCGGCGGGTTGAGACAAATCTGCACGGTGCCGAAGCGGGCCTCGACCACGTAGTCCTTGTTGTCGCCGGCATAGACGGTCATGCCGATGGCGATCTGGCGGAGGTTGTTCAGGCATTTGGCGCGGCGGCTGGTCTCCTTGGCGCGGGCCAAGGCGGGCAGAAGCAGGCCCGCAAGGATGGCGATGATCGCAATCACCACCAACAACTCGATGAGCGTAAAGCCGCCCCGCCGAAGTGCGCCGCGGGTCCGGCGGGCCCCGCCGGGCGCGCCCCGACGGGTAATGGCGGTCGAATGGGTGGCGGAAGTGGCCACAGTACGCGTGCTTTTCCGGACTCAAGCAGATTGGCTTACCGGGTTCAAAACTTTTCTTTCCTCTTGAGAAAGAGCCGTTTCTGGCGGATAGTCCGCGCGTGGGGTCTTTGTGACCGGAACCCGCTCCGGAGCGGACCGGCATACCGCACCCCGCGCACGAGCACGATGCGCTTACGCTTCAACGAACGAAAGGCAACCCAGGCAGCGGCTCACCTTCTGAAGCTGCGGGGGGCTGGAATGAGTTACATGAAGCTCATCAAGCTCTTGTACCTGGCGGACCGCACCGCCTTGCTGCGCTGGGGACGGCCCATCACTACCGACACTTTCGTATCAATGGATCGAGGGCCGGTGCTGAGCCGAATGCTGGACTTGGCCACCGACGAGGACGTGCCAGGTCAGAAGTCCTTTTGGGCAAGTCACATCACTGAGCCCGAGCATTACTCGGTGCGCCTCCAGGGCGATCCCGGTGAGGATGAACTTTCGGCTGCCGAGTTGCAGCTGCTCGAGGAGGTTTTCCAGCAACATGGCCACAAGTCTCGATGGGAGCTTGTGGAGTTGAGCCACACACTCCCCGAGTGGAAGAATCCTCAAGGCAGTGCGATTCCCATCCGATACCGCGACATTTTGAGAGCGGGTGGGAAGACGGATCAGGAGATCGCCGCCGTCGAGGACGAATTGGAGGGCGTCGCCCTCATGGACAACATCCTGGGCGCGCACTGAGGCGATGTTGTCCCTGGGCGACACGGTGCTGCTGCCGAAGCCGGGACACGACCAGTCCCACCTATGGGCACTCATCACCGCAGTCCATCCCCAGTCGGGCGAGGTCATCATCGTGAACTTCACTACGCAACGCCCCCACTCGGACACCACAACGGTCCTCCAGGCGGGCGAACACCGTTTTGTTGACCGGCCTACCGTCGTCTTCTACGCCGACGCCAGGCTCGCGAGCCTCGCTGCACTCGACGCGGCCCTGGGCCGAGGGATCGGCAAACAGCGCGATCCCCTGAATCCAGCCCTGCTAAAACGGGTTCAAGATGGTTTGTTGAGGTCGCCTTTCACGCCAGCCAAGGTCAGGACGGCGTTCCTCGAGGCGCGTCAGCAGGGGTTGGTCTAGAATCCGTCTGCCTGCGCCGGGGAGGGACGGCTGCTGCCCGGGGACCAGCCGTTGATGAAAGGCCTTTCGTGTCGTGCGAGATTCCGGCGGTTACGGATGGCGCGCGGGCGGGAGCGGCTTGACGCGCAGGTTGCGATAGGCCACGGGGCCGTGGTCGCCTTGCAGCAGAATCGGGCCGAGCGCACGCTCGTCTTCCCAGTGAGCGGCGCGTGTCGGTCCTTTTAGCTCGACGCGTTCATGGATGACCTGGCCGTTGTGGGCGACTCGCAGCATTTGCGCGTTGGCGATCTTGCGGCCACCGGCGTCAAACCGTGGCGCGCGAAACTGGATGTCAAAGGACTGCCACTCGCCGGGCGGCTTCGAGGCGTTCACGCGCGGCGCGTGCCCATCGACGTTCTGCTCGTTGATCCACCGCGGGTAGATGCCGCCGCACTCGATCCCCGCGTAGGCGTCCTTCTCGACGCCAAAACTGTCATAGACCTGAATCTCATAGCGGCCCTGCAGGTACACCCCCGAGTTCGAGCGCTTCGGGATGCAGAACTCGACGTGCAGGTCGCAGTCACCGAATTCGGCCTCGGTGATGAGGTCCGCCGTACGGCCCGCGGGTCCGTTGGCCATCACCCCCATGCCGGCGGTGAGGGTAAAGGCCTCGGGTTTGGCGGCGTCCAGGCCGACCGCCCGGACGGCCCGCCATTCGCCCCGCGGCGCGCGCCAACCGGCGAGGTCCGCGCCGTCGAAGAGCACCTGGCTGCGCGCGACCTCGCGGATGTAATCGGCCTCGTCGTGGCGATAGGCCGTTCCGTCGGGCCGGAAGATGTCGTGGAACCAGAGCGCCGGTTCCCGATCGTAGCTCTTGGTCCACGAATCCCACGGGTAGATCGTCTGGCTCTTGCCCGCGACGAGGCCCCAGTTGAATGCCCCCACGCCCCGCGCCTTCAAGTAGCCGAGGTTCGGATCGAAGAAGCTGCCGTTGCCCCGTGACATGTACTCCGTGCAAAGCAGCGGGCGGCCGTACCGGGCGAGGTGCTCGACCGCTTCCTTGAGGCTCGCGAGGTCGTTGTAGTTGTGAAAGCTGATCACATCCGAGGAGGAGAGTTGGACTTGCTCGGTGGGGCTGAGCTTCGCCGGGTCGGGCCAGGTGCCGATCCAGACGCCGGAGGTCAACGGCTGGGAGGGTCTGGCCTGGCGCGCCCAGGCAAACGCTTGCTTGAGGAGCGGCAGCACCAACTCGACCTTGTTGGGCGGTTCCTGGTTGACGTAGGCCGGGCGATTGACGTTGTCGGGCTCATTCCAGACATCCCAGGCATGCACGCGCGCGTCGTCACGAAACCGCCCTACCACGCCTTTCACATACTGCTCAAGGCCCGCCTGCCGGGCTGGGTCTTTGAGTATCTCGGCGCCCGGGCTTTGCACCCAGCCCGAGTTGTGGAGGTGCGGCTTGGGGGCCCGCTGCGGACCGAGCTTGGGGAAGGGGTCCCAGCACGAATCGAAGAGCACAAACACCACGCCAATGCCGTGCCGGGCGGCGATCCCGAGGAATTGGTCCAGGCGCTGGAGGAAACCGCGCGAATCCTGTTCCCAAAGCAGGTCCTGGAGATACACGCGGACTGAGTTGAAGCCAAGGGACTGGGCCCAACCGAGTTCGCGGTCGATCGTCGCGGGATCAAACGAGGCCGCCTGGAACATCTCGAGTTGGTTGATGGCCGTGCTGGGCAGGAAATCGCAGCCCACGAGCCAGCCGGTCTTTTCGCGCCAGGCGTGGGCCTGCTCCTGGGTCCAACGTTCGGGTGTTTGCTCCGCTGCCCGGGACGGGGCTAGCAGTGCCAGCCCGAGGCCGGCGCCTAATAGGCAATTCAAGGATTTCTGGTTCATTGCGTTAGTCAGTGACAAGTGACAGGTGACAGGCGACAAGTGACGGGTGCGGGTGAGTTGTCCCTCTCCCATCGGATGGGAGAGGGTGCCCGAAGGGCGGGTGAGGGTACCACCGCACACGGATCAGAGCCGTCCACGGCTGGTCCACTCGCGCAGCCAGGTCTCGAACTGAGCCGGCGGCCGGTCGCCCGAATGCACGATCACCCGGTAGCGCAGATGGAGTTGTTCGCCGGTGGCCAACTCGAGGAAGCCGCCCTCCAGCCAGTTCATCGGTGTGGGTGACATGAAACCGTAATCGCGGGTGAACCAGGGAGGCGGGTAACCCGGGTTGTCCGGGTGGCACAGAATCGCCAACCCCTCGAACCCGCCGGCGCGTTTGCCCTGATAGTCCGCCCACGCCGCCCGCTTGCCGAACGTGGCCTGTTCTCCCGAGTCGCCAAGGGCGTTGAGGATCGAGCCGCCGCCTTGCACCGAGAGCTCGGGCGCCATGCGCGCGGCGAACAACGAATGGTTCGTCTTCTCGATGCGCACGGGCGTGCGCGCCGTGAGTGTCACCTCGAAGTCGATGAGCCGCAGATCGGGTGTGGGGGCGGAAATACAGATGCGCCGCTGATCATCAAACGGGGCGGGCGCTCCTGGCCGCTCCCAAAGGCACGTCTGCTCGAAGACAACCCCGGAACCCGCGTCCCGTATCAACCGCACCGCTTTCGAGACGATCCGTCCACGCTCGAGTCCCTCCTGCCAGTAATTCCCGCCGTTGACGCGGTCACAGCCGAAGAAGACAGAGCTGTGATGCGGGTAGGGCTCGGTTCTGTGCGCCGTGACGCTCACCCCCGAGGCCGGCCCGTTGACCGGGAAGAAATACGGGTACTTGGTGTCGGAGCCGAAGAGGTATTCGGTAAAGAGCTTCCCCGCGACCCGCACGCTGACGCGGTCGGCCCCGGCCTCGGCCCGCACGGGTTGAGCGCCAAGCTCCTGGGCGGCGGGGGCGGCTGCTCGAGGGCCCAGGCCGGCTGAGCGCGGGCTGGACGCTCCGGGTTGGGTCCAGTCTCGGCCGGCTTTGAGGTCCGCCACGTAGGCATCGTAGGCGCGCGCCACGGCCGTGCCGTCGGGTGCCCCGCGATGGATCCAAACCCGGTAGCGGCAACGGATCAGCTCACCCGCTTTGAACGTCTGCGCCTCGACGCCCGGCCAACCGACACAGAGCACGCCGTAATGGCGCGTGAGCCACATCGGCGGGTAATTCGGATGGTCCGGCGCGATGAAGATGGAGGCGCCGCTTGGCTGCGGCGTGCCGGCGAACTTCGCCGAGAGGTCGGCCCAGGCCAGGCGCGTCATGGGCAGGTCTTCCGAGCCGTTGCCCAGGGTCGTAGTGATCACCGTGTTGGTGCGAGGGGCGAACCGCAACGTGAGACCGCCGTAGCTCTTTCCCTCGGCGCCGGCCAGACCCACGGCCTCGCCCAACGGGGTCCATGTGAAGTCGAGATCGAGAATGCGTTGGTCGCTTGTGGCAGGGAGCACCCGCAGCCAAACCCGTTCCGCCATGACTTTCTGTTCGCCGACATACCAGCCGTTTTCAACACCCAGAAGAGCCGTGTTGTTCGTGGCGGCCTGCGCCAGCCAGCGCTCGAAACGCTGCTGGATGCCGCTCAACATCCAAAGATCATAGTGCTTGCCGCCGATGCTGACGTGTGGCCAGGCCCAGAAAAGGCCGCGGTGATGATGATGATCCGCCGGGAAATCGTCCGTGAGCACCTCGCCGTCCAAGCCGTATAGCGGATGAACGTAGGTGCTGCGGTTGCGATCGGCCGGCACACCAGCGCGACTGATGACGCCATGATTATAGACCAGCACCGGCTTGGTCCCCTCCCAGAGGCCCATCGACTTGTCGTCCACCGGCGCAAACCGGAAGCCAGTTGGGGCTGAATCCGATGTCTTGGCAGCCTCCGCGGCGCGCGCGGCCGACGGACCGAAAACCGCGAGGGCGAGCAGCGTTGCCCAGGCGGCAAGGTGGCGCCAAGGCGGGCGCCCGGTGCGTTCCGCCTCGCGAACAGGCCAAAGGTTGAACCAGCGCCGGCGGTGGATCGCGGAAGCGTCTTTCATGGGCGTCAGATCTGACCGAGGTTCAGACTTGGCGGCCGGTTTTTCAAGCCGGAATGCCGCGCGATGCGGTTTGGGGACCAGGGATGGGAAGTCAGTTGGTCAGGATATTGCGACAGCCTCAAAGGCCCTCCGGCTCATTTATCGCGCACGACGGCGGAGGCTTTCTCATTCGGATTCGAATACCACCATCGAGTGCATGACAATCTTGGGGACAACGACTTCGACCGCGCCCGGCTTCGAGACCATTTCGAGCCGCAGGTTCTCGGGTTGGAGCGTGGCCCGGCGGACCCCAGGCAAACGGCAGGTCACTTTCACATCCCGCAGAGGAACCGTCTCCTCGCGCACCGGCCACGTGCCGCCCAACTCCGGCGGGCGCGTGTAACCCCAACGCTCGCGGAGCGGCTCGGGTAATGGCGCCACTTTGAGCGCAGCCGAGTGCATTCCCCAGGAACTGGCGTGATTCAACAAGTGCACGATCGAGCGGCCGGTGCCGGGCTGGCGCCGGTAGGTCGTTCCCAGCAGCAAGGGCCCTTCCACTTCGAACGGAGGCGGCGACTCACCCGCGGCCCAGCGGCAGGCGCGCGTCAACAACCGCCGCTGGAAGGCGTCCGGGTAAAAGAACATGGCCTTATCCAGGCCTGCCGCGACATAGACGACGCGGCCCTGGCCGTAGGTCGAGGCGACAATGGCCGGGTTGACCCGATCCGGCGCACCCGGCCCGGTGAGTCGATAGGAGCAGACCACAGCGGCCCCGCCGCGCGCGCTCGCCTCGACCGCACTGGCGATCAGCGCGAGGTTGCCTTGCTCGGGCGGCGGGCCGGACGGGTTCTGCCAGGACGTATTTTGTTTAGCCAGGATCGCCGGATCGTCGCTGATCGGATGGCGGGCCTCGAGGCGCAGGAGCAGGTTCTCCGAGCGCGCATCCACGCGGTGTGTTCGCGCGTAATCCGCCCCGAGCACGTCCGCCAGCGCGAAGTTCGTGCGGGGCCGGAAAGACTCGTCGTAGAGCGAAGTCTCGAGGCTCGCCACCAGCCCGCCGCCCGCGCGCACAAACCGCCTGACCACTTCCGCGGCGCGGTCCGACAACACGGCCACGTTGGCCAGGAACAACACCCGCACCCCGCGCAGATCGGCGTCTTCGAGGTCGTACTCGGTGAGGATGCGCAACGGCAGGTGCTCCTCGGAGAGGGCGCGGAACGCCCCCAGCGTATGGGACAAATAGACCGGCAGGCAGGCCTTGCCCGCCAGCGCCCGCGTTTGTTCGGACGCGACGATCCCGACGAAAGGGATCGGTTCGGTTCGTTTCAGCCATTCTTCACGCGCCTTGATGTTGGCCACGTGCGTCTCCATGTATTCCTCGCGGCCCGTGGGCTCGACGAACTCCGGGTACACACCCCAGGGCAGGCACTCGAGGCCGCGCAACTGGATTTCCACCGGCGCCGACACACCCGAAATCCCGTGCGCCGACGGCTGAATCCAGACGCTGGACCGGTGGTCGCGCGTCACCCCCTGCATGAAGGCGTACACAAACTGCTGGTAGAGCGCGTCGCCGGGCATGTCCCAGTATTGTTCCACCGACGAGACGTCGATGGCGCCGCTGTAATTGCCGGGATACTCGCTGGCGAGCATGTCCGGCGAATACCACGTGCGGCTCCCCGAATGGTTCACAAATAGGACCGCCTCGGGATTCGCCCGGCGCACGGCGGCGCGCATCTCAAGCGCGAAATCGACGAAGTATTGTTCGTGCCAGCGCAGGTACTCGCGGCCCACGGGGTCGGCGACGGGATCGAACTGGTGTGGGATATCCCGGCCGCCGGATACGGCGGCGAACTGGGCACGCGTCGCGGCGTCGTACGTGTGCAGGTGCACAGGCGCGTAACCATCGAGCCAGAAGCCGTCGGCTTTGAATGCGCGCGTAACGTACTCGAGTTGCTCCCCCAGCCATGCGCCATAGCCGCTCCGGAAGTTCACGTGGTTCGGCTTGCCGTCCGGTTTTCCGTCCCGCCCGATCCGCAGCCAGTCCGGATGCGCCTTCACGAACTCGGGGCTGAACGCCGGCACTTGCACCGGGCCGATGTAAAAGAGCGCCTTGGCCCCCGCCGCGTGCACGCGCTCGACAAACCGGCGCATGTAATCCTCGGCGCCTTGGACTTCGGCTGCCGGGTACAACGACGCCGTGGGACCGACGATGTCCCATTTCCGCAGCGCATTGATGATGATCACGTTGTAGCCGGCGCGCGCGAACCGGTCCGTCATCCGGCCCGCATCGGGCGGCAAGTGGCCGATGCGCAAATGAGTCTCGAGCCACTCGGGGACGGGCGGCGCCGCGGGCCAGGCCATGAGGCTGCGCGGAGGCAAACTCTGCGTGTTGATGATGACGGGGGCCGGTTGTGTTGACCGCGGGGGCTCGGCGGCCGCCGCACACGCGATGGTGCTCCCGGCGAGCACGGTCAGACACCGAGCGCTGTTCCAACGCCAGTTCAGTTGCATGAGCGATGGTGCGCAGGAACACGATTCAATCAAGACTTCTGGGGCTGATTTGCGAACGCGAAGCCGGGACCGCAACGGCCAGCCCGATTGCTTCGTTTTTCGGGATTCTTTCGAGATCAATGATGTGCAGCGTCTCGGCAACGCGAGATGCGCGGGCTTTCGCGCGAGACGAAGCAACTTCTCGCTCACCGGCAGGGTCGCACCCTTCGAGTTCGGCTAGCGCCGGAATGACTAAGAAGATCTCTCACGCCCGCAACTCAATGAACTTCTCGCCCTGTTCCAAGCGTTTTACAGCGTCGGACCAGAGCGGTTCGAGCCAGGCAAGCAACGCCCGATTTGAACAGTTGCCTTTGCGAACCCAAACCAATTGGACTGGCGCGGCGCTCAAAACCAGTGGTCCACGAAATCTTCGTCCTTGCTGATGATGACGGCGTGTTCGCTGCGGGCGCGTTCCCAGATCACTGGATCGTCCGCGGTGTGGAATCCCAAGACCAAAGACGTGCGCGGCCTAATGCCCTCGGCTGGCAATCCACCGCGCCAGTGCGGGCGGCAGTTGCGCATCAACGAGGAAGTTCACGCCGGCTGTAAGACCGCGTGATCGGCCTGGCGAGCCGCATAAGCGAGCACCGCCTTGATGTCATCCGGTTCAAGGTAAGGAAAGTCCCTCAAGATTTCCTCGTGCGGCACTCCTTCGGCCAGCATCCCCAGAATGTCCGTGACCCGGATGCGCATCCCTCGAATGCACGGCCGCCCGCCGCACTTGCCCGGCTCGACGGTGATGCGTTCCAGAAGTTTCATGCGCCCGATCTGCACGGAACCACACGCGAAAGCAAGCCGGCATAGGTTAGGCCGCGCGCCATCCCGCTCTGCTCGCTACTGCCCGGCCCACCATTGTACCCACCGCTGCCAGTCCGATCACACCGATGACCCAAGTGAACGCCTGAAGCTTCAGAAGCGGCCAGTAATGCTCGGCAAAGTAGCCTGCTGGCGACCTGGAAGCTGGCTTGCCGAGCCGAAGCCGGAGCGCGGTGTCGGGCGAAACATCGGCCCGCCTTCGTCCCGAGGACGGGACTTCGGCGCGGCAGCCTTCGCCTCCGCTGCGCTCCGGCGAAGGCTGGTGGAGCCGAGGGGAGTCGAACCCCTGACCTTCTCATTGCGAACGAGACGCTCTACCAACTGAGCTACGACCCCAGCCACGCTGCCGGGCACCTGTAAGATGCAGGAGACCCCCAACGTGTGCAAGCCGGAATTGCGGCCTTGCGGCCGTCCAATTCCTGCCGTTCCTGCCCTGCTGATCATGAAGTCCTGGTGCGCACGGGTCACCTCACCGCCTGGTCAGGCGCATTTCTGTCGAGGGGCCCGCGGAAACTCCGGATAGGCTGGCACGCCAGGCGGCAACAAATGGAACTTCTGCACCGTCGAAGCCGAGCTAATGGCACGTCGTTTCCAGCGATTCAAATCCAGCGATCCTGTCCACCGCGGTCCCGGTCGCCAACTCCCAGCGTGCCCCGGGGTTGTCCTTGTAGAAATTGATCGTCTTCTCGATGGCAGGCAGTGGCACCACTAACGTTTCTGCGTGGTAATAGCAGTGCCAACCCCAGCGCCTCACGTTCTCCGTCAGCTTTCGGTTCGTCTGGCTGCTCAAGTTCACATTCCCGAGCTGTTTGAGCCGCAGTCCTATTGAGGGAGGGCTGCTGTACCTTTCCCGGTGAATGTAGCACCGCACCTCCGCGATCTCCGACCATGAAATCAGCCCCGTTCCGAACATCTGATCATTCCAGACGAGCCCCTCATCGGTCAGCATGATGCCTTGCCTCCTGGCTACCGTTGCCCTCAGGAACGTCAGGAACACACCCAAGTACACCGCAAACGCCAGGGCACCTTTGACCCGGTGCTCTGTGTTATCGCTGAACAAAGCTGCCAGGAGGGCGCCCATTCCCAACGCCGTGCCGCCGATCAGAGCGATCAGATTCTTCACGTTTGAGGTCGGGATCAACACTCCCCGATGAGGCAGACGGCGTGACGGGCTGGCTACAATCCGCACGCCCTGAATCTCTCGGGTCCTCAGGACCGGCCAAAGCACGCCCAACACAGAAATGGTTGAGAACAGCGTGCCACAACCCACCAATAATGCGACATCTTCCTTTTCGGAGCGCGCGGCGAGGAACGCGGCGGTCCCGACCACAGCAAACGCCACTGTTATCAGCCAATACCACCACGGGATGTCCAAATCCTCCAAAGTCAAACGTCGCGTATAGTGGAGGCCAGTACTCATCAAGGATTAACGAGGACGGTTCGACGCGTCACATTGTCCATGCGGGTGTACGGACGGCTCGACCCTGAGGAGATGGTCACAGGTTCCCCAAGCGCGATTGGTGCTCGCAACCGCGTGATGCTTGAACACGCTCCGGCAAGCGCCGCAAACGACACTCTCCTCCGCAAATGCTGTCATGTTGCGTGTTGTGTGAGCAGCGAGACAGCCTACTGGATCCGGATCACAAACTGCCGCCGGAAACGCCCGGTCGGCTGCAAGAATCGCTGACACATTACCTGAACCGTCGGACTGCCCAGCGGGGCGGCGGTGCGCTGCCCGTCCTCGGTAGCAGCACTGTGGAGGGTGGACAGAGCGCCCTGGTTAGCCCACTTATTCATTCATGATTCCTGATCGCTGACAGGTGACTCTCTGGTGGAATGATGGACGCCCGGCGCTCCGAGGGACGAACTCGCTCCGTGATGTCATACCAGGCCTCGTCACTCTCGCAAGCCGGGTCAAGGCGAAGCAACTCCAAGACTCCGACAAACTCGAAGTGAACCGGATTGCCGTCGCTATTCTTGTAGCGGTGCTGTGCGGCGCGACCTCGCCGTTTGGCGTCTCGGAGTGCGGCCCGACCGTGTGTGGCTGAAAGTGTGATGATGCGCTCCTCGCAGGTGCGCCGAACGCCCGGCGAACCGTCCACTATCACGCGATACTGGAACAAGAGCTTCGCGGCGTATCTTCCGCTCCGCTCTGTCTTCGTGGCGTCATGGCGTTTCGCTTTCAAAGGGCGCGTCCACATTGGGCTAACCACGCAAGTTCAGCGACGGCCGCCACGACACGCGCCGATTGCAGCCGTGACGGCCCGCCGCCGTTCGCCGCAGCGCATGGTTAGCCTCTAAAAGCTCTGAGCGTCGGTAAACCATACTGTCCGAGATCCGTCAGTCCCGCCACAAACAACCAAAAAATGACCTGCCACCGCTTCCCGCCGCCGCCAATTCCGACATACGCGACGAGAATTGGCAGGTGCTTGCGCACGGGGCATCATGCTGCACCAGCATCGCGGCGCCGTGTCTCCGTCAACTCTCGGGTCTTTGCCTCGTACTTCGCAAGGATGCTCCGGAACTCCTTCTGCCAGCGACCGCCCTCGATCACAATGAAGAACCATCGTCCGGCTGCGAGCGCGTACGCCACAAAGGCAAGGGCGTTGTCGTCACGGGCAACAGACAATAGCAGGCACACCAGCGAGCCGGCAGCGAGTGAGGCATCCCACAGCCACGTACGCCGCGACACATCAGCCTCAGTCGCACGATAATAGCTCAGAAGCAGCTTCTCGCGATCCGTGAATGCGTTGGGGTCATTGTCAGGCATAAGCATACGATGTGGCCGAACGGCAGAGAGGAGCAACGCGGGCGGTCCAAACCGCTGGCATTACCGACCGACGGGGCCGCCCGCGTCCGGCGTAGCGCCCTGGCTAGGCAGCATGGGGCTCTGTTTCATAGGCTGTATTCCCCGGGCTCCCTGCGGTCCGCCTGCGGAAATAAGCCAGCCGCCCGACTGTTCTCCTGGCGGAAGACAGCAAACCGCCGCGGTAGCAATCGTCGTGCGGACGTGTCAGCAACACCGACGCAAAGTCGCTCCGCACACGTTGAACCCCGCTGGTGATGTTGGAGACGTCGATGCCGTGTCCGGTCCAGTCCGACTCGGGTACACGCTGCCGCTCTCGCTGCCAGTGCCGGAACACCAAGTAGCCAGTGAGTATCGCGCTGACGCTCAACTTGATGACGTCCGATGTTCGCATGACGCGGAAACGCCGCCGGCCCGTATCTAGCGCCCCTGATGTCCCCGCCGACGGTGAACTGGTCTTTCGGTTCCCATCGTGGAATAGCATGGCTGGGACGGGCGGTGTTGCAAGCGGATTCTGTGCACGATGCAACGGCGACAAGCTGTCGCCGCACCGCCCGCGACCTCCCGCACCAATCACTCGTCGGAGTGGGGACGGCTCGTCCCCAGGAACGGCGACAAGCTGTCGCCGCACCGACGCCGACCCGCCGCACCGCCCGCGACGTTCCGCGCTCAGTCTCGGTTTGATCGGTACGCTCCCAGCGCGGGCGCGTCCGGGTTCACATCCGGGCCGAAGTAACGCAACACGACCAGCGGCTCGACCTCCGAGGTGTTCTCGAACCGCACGCCTGCCCGCGCTGCGCTCTCTGTGCAAAACACCTCGTCCTCGGTCAGTTCGCCGAAGCGGATCAGCTTTGGGCAATCCAGCGTGAGATCGTTCATTCGTCCGCTGCCCTGGACGGTGATCAAACCGTAGGCACCCTTGTCTTTGACGGTGCAGGCCGCGCCCGGGTCGAGGGTGAGTTCCTTGGCGGTGAAGTATTGGCGGCCGTTGATCTTGCCATAGACGATCCAGCGGTCCACCCAGCCGTCCTCACGCGTATCGGCCACCGGCACCGGTTCGAGGTAGTGGTTATCCTTGAAATTCGGATCGACGTTGGCGGCCCAGTCGAGCTGGTTGACGATGAAGTCCAGGTCGCGATGGCGGTTCCTGGGCATGTCCTTCACCAGAAGCGACCACGGCACTTCGCGCCCTTCGACCAGCGACTGGTACATGCCGAACACGTCCGATCCCCATTGCGGCTCGTAGGTGCAGTACGAACCCGGCGCGTGGAGAATCCCCGGACCGACCAGCCAGCCGGTCCCGGTCTTCAGGCGGTAGGCGCGGGAGAGGTCCAGGATGCCGTTGTCGCCGGTGTTCCAGTTTTCGAGGCACCGGCGCACCTGCGCCTTGGTGGTGCCGGGCTCGAGGCCGAAGAACGTGTAGGGGAAATTGTTCCCCACGTTGTTGTGCTGCGGTGGGAAGTAGTAGGACTCGGGTTTGCCCTCCTGCCCCACGAGGCGCGCCTGTTGTTGCGACTGGTGCATGTGGTGGGGGATCGGCCCCATGTTATCGAAGAACTTCGAGTACACCGGCCATTTGCCGTATTTGTTCCAGAGCCGCGCGCCGATCAGCTCCGCGCCGCAGGCGGCCACCGCGTCTGCCAGCGTGAAGCGCCTGCGGCCCGCCACCACGTAGCTGAGTCCTTCGTCCGGGGTGCGGTTTTCATTGGCCGCGGGCGTGGTCGAGGCGAACCAACGTTCGTCGATCCCGCCCCGGTTCAGGCCATAGGCGTAGAGGTCGTCCGGGTGGAGCTTCAACCGTTTGCCGGGTTGCAGGAAGGAACGCGGCACCCAGCACGGCGCCAATCGCAGCAGGCCGCCGCCGTCGGCCAGCGCAGCCTCGACCAGGCTCTTGACGTTCTTGGTGACGGTTCGCAGGGAGGTAACGGTGCTCATGCTCATGGTCGTCGGTAGTGGATGTGCTTAAGAGTGTCGCGCCTAGATTCAAGGAGTTTGCCGACCGTGGCGCAAGTGAAAAGTCCCCGAAAAGGGTTTTGGATTCAGTCGAATCCCTTCAATCCCGGAAGAGCCGGGGCGCGAGGTCGAGGAGGCTGCGGCGCCAGGTCTGCCATTCGTGGTCGGTGCCCGGCGACGAGTAGAAGACATGCCTGACGCCCGCCTTCTCGAGCGCGTCGTGCATCGCGGCCGCCCCGGTGTGGAACCACGTTTCCGCGGTCCCCGCCCCGAACCAGAAGAGTTTGACCTTCTGGTTGAAGGCGGCGGCGTCCTTGAAAGCTCCGTCGTAGGCTGTGGCCACATCGAAGCCCTGGCGTGGCGGGTTGCTCATGGCGCCGATCCAGGCGAACTGGTCCAGGTGCCGCAGCGTGATGGCAAGGGTCTGCATCGCCCCCATCGACAAACCCGCCATGGCCCGCGACTCCCGCCGGGCCAGCGTGCGATAGTCGCGGTCGATCGTGGGGATGATGTCCTGCAACATCACCTCCTCGAAGGCCGCGGTTCCGCCGAGCGGATTGAACCGGCCCGGTTGATTGGTTTCCGCGGCGGCCCTGGCGGAGGTGGCATAGCCGGTGTCCACCACGAGGATCATCGGCTTGGCCGCGCCCGCGGCAATGAGATTGTCAAGGATAAAATGGGCACGGCCCTGGTCGATCCAGCCACGTTCGTTCTCGCCCGCGCCATGCTGGAGGTAGAGCACGGGATACCGCTGCTGGGGGTTTTGCTCGTAGGCGGGCGGCGTATAGACGAAGGCGCGCCGCCACTTGCCGGTGATCTGCGAGAGGTAGGCATGCGCCCGCACGTCTCCGTGCGGCACGCCTGGCTTGGGCGCGTAGAAGTCCGCTCTCGCCTCGGGGATTTCGATCCCGCCGGTCTCCCTCCCGTAGCCGAAGTAACTGTAACTCCCGGCGTCGTTCACGCGCACGCCGTCCACGTTGAACCAGTAATAGTGAAAGCCGGGCACGGCGGGGGGAGTCGTGACGGTCCAGATGCCGTTGGTGTCGCGCGTCATCTCGAGGGGCGCCTTCACCAGGCCCGCGCCGCCCTCGAGTTTGACGGCTTTCGCCTCGGGGGCGCGCAAGCGCACGATGACGCTCGAGTCGGCTCCAACGCGCGGATAATCGGCGCCAGTGACGTTGCTGGCCGCGGGGGACGGGTCGGCCGCCGGCAGTCGAAGTGTGACGCCGAGGAGCAGCAGCCACCGCAGCGTGCGATGGCCCGGAGCGCGGCGCCGCAAGGCGCGGGCATGGGCGGCGCCGGTGGCGATCGTAGCAACGAGTCGTGTGGCGGGTCGGGGGAGTGCGGCCTTCATGACGGCCACTTTCCCAGAGCGGCGGGAGGAGTCAACCCCGGCGCGACACTCTTGAGACCTCTGCCGGAGCGGCGACAGCTTGTCGCCGGCGGTCTTGCGCCGCGCGCCGGGCGGCGCCACAGTCGGCGAGCAGACTGCATTCCAGTTGATCGCAGAGATAACATCGGCAATCCCGCGTCCGGCCGCCCGATGCGCGCGCCAGAGCCGCTGGGCGGCAGCGCGTGGGCAATCTCGATCCATGCTCGATCGACCCGGCCCGCTGATGAAGCCGCGTCCTTGGCTCGCTTGCGCGCTCGCGTTTCCGGGGTTGCTCAGTTTCGCCGCCGGGGCGATGGGGGCGGCGCCAGAGCGGGAAGCACCCCGACCCAACATCGTCCTGATCATTTCGGACGACCATGCCTGGACCGACTACGGCTTCATGGGCCACCCGATCGTCAAGACGCCACACCTGGACCGGCTCGCGCGTGAGGGGCTGGCGTTCTCGCGCGGCTACGTCCCGGCCAGCCTGTGTTGTCCCAGCCTGGCGTCGATCATCACCGGTCGCTACCCGCACCAGCACAAGATCACCTGCAACGACCCACCCAAGCCGGAAACGATGACCGCCCAGGAGTTCCGGCAATCGCCGGCGTTCACCGAAGGGCGGGACATCATGAACCGCCACCTCGAGGCGGCCCCGACACTGCCGCGGCGGCTGCGCGAGCTGGGCTACCTGACATTGCAGACGGGCAAGTGGTGGCAGGGACACTACCGCACGGGCGGGTTCACCCACGGCATGACCCAGGGCCAGCGGCACGGCGACGAAGGGCTCGAGATCGGCCGCAAGACCATGCAGCCCATTTACGATTTCATCGCCACCGCGCAGGCGGAGAAAAGGCCGTTCTTCGTCTGGTACGCGCCGATGATGCCGCACGAGCCCCACACCCCGCCGGAACGCCTGTTCGCCAAGTACACCAACATCACCAACTCGGTCGGGGTGGCGCGGTATTGGGCGATGATCGAATGGTTCGACGAAACGGTGGGCGCCCTCCTGGACCACCTCGACCAGCGCGATCTGGCGCGGAACACCATCGTCCTGTACCTGGCCGACAACGGCTGGATTCAACGGCCTGACGCGCCCGGCTATGCCCCGAAGTCCAAGCAATCACCCTACGACGGCGGGCTGCGCACGCCGATCCTGTTGCGTTGGCCGGGCCGGGTGACCCCCGGCCGCTCGGAAGCGCTCGCCACCTCGGTGGACTTGCTGCCGACGCTCTGGGCCGCCCTCGGCCAACCGCCCGATCCGGCGCTGCCGGGAATCAACCTCCTCGATGATCGAATGCTGAAGGCGCGCAAACGCGTCTTCGGCGAGTGCTTCACGCACAACGCGATCGACCTAAACGACCCCGCCGCCAACCTGCGGTGGCGTTGGGTGATCGAGGACCATTGGAAGCTGATCGTGCCGAATCCCGCCCACGAGCCGCGCGCGGCACTCGAGCTTTACGATCTGCGCAATGATCCGTTCGAGGAACGCAACCTCGCCCGACGGGAAGCCGCAAGCGTGCTGGGCTTGCGCACCCAGCTTGACGGGTGGTGGGACCCCGCGCGGTGAGGGGCCGCAATTTGAAGCAAATTAGGGAGTTTATAAACTATTTGTAAATCGGCTAAACTCCCTATAAACGTCCATCCTTGGATCCGATCACCAAGGGAATGATCTACAGCCCCAGCCACGGTGACACGGCATTCACCGTTCCGCTGTTCGACTAGTTCATGAATCGAATCATGCCGGGGGAGGACTGGAAGGAGTAAGTCAAACCTCACCATTCACCATGAGTTGCGCCCCTCCAGGGCCTTGGGCCACGGTTTCATCACGCCCCTCCTTGCCAGGTGCGCTTCTGGCTGCGCACACGGTGGAGCCTTTCGGTAAAGCCGCCCTCTTTTTCAAAGGCTGTGGCCTGCGCTGACAGTTGGCGGTCGAGAAGGTAGCACGCGAGGTTCAGCAGCGAGAGCGCGGCGTTAGCCACCAGTTCAGCAGAGCGTGGACGCTCACGGACGGGCACGGACGTTGGCACGGACGCTGGCACGGACGGCTTCCTTTCGCCCTGGCCTTGTCTGTCCGTGTTAGTCAGTGGCCGTCCGCGCCTCTCTTGCTCTACCCAAGCGCGCACCTCCTCCAGGGTAGAGCAACGGCGGGCCTTAAAACGCATGAGTGCCGGGTGATTCGGCGGCCAGAGCGCTAAACCGCGCTGCCGGAGAAAATCTTCGTAGTCCAACCGCAGTTCCTCCAGGCTTGCCCGCGCCACATTCGTGAGTTTGAGTTCGGTCTTCTTGGAAGTGCCACTGGCCTGGCCGCCTTCGGCGATGTTCTGCACGCCCGAACGCGCCGCCTGCACCATTTGATCATGAGTGCGGCTGCGCTTCTCGACATAACGGGCACAAAACCGCACGGTCACGTCGTAGGCCGGTTGCGCCACCTGAAAGCTCTTGAGTTTGCGATAGCCGCCATGCAGCGGGATCAAGCCGTCGGTTTTCGCGGTGGGGTCCATTACTTCTCATTAGGCCGATTCCCCGCTTCCTACAACCGCAAAGCGACATGCGTGGGTGACGAGTGACCGGTGAGTGACAAGACGAGGGCGGCGGGGTTAGTCTGCCAATCACATTCGATGCGTACGACGTCGCTTCACTCTGCCAGGGGTGGAATGGTTCTGGCCTTGACCCTCCCCGCGGCGGCGGCGTTGTCGCCGTGCTGCATCCGAGTGGTAGAGCAAGGCAGCGGGTGGCCCGTGCCGCTGGTCGAGCTGCGCACAACCCACCAGGCGCGCTTTGTCACCGACAACGCCGGCGTGATCGCCTTCGATCTTCCGGAACTCATGGGCCAGGAGACCTGGTTCGATGTAATCGGGCATGGCTACGATGTGCCCAAGGACGGTTTCGGCTACCGCGGCGTGCGGCTCACCCCCCAGCCAGGCCAGACGGTGCGCGTCGAAGTCCAGCGTCAAAACATCGCCCGGCGCCTCGGGCGTCTGACCGGGAGCGGGCTGTTCGCCGAGAGCCAGAAGCTGGGGCTCGAGCGCGACTGGCGCGATGCCGCCGTTCTGGGCTGTGACAGCGTCCAGAACGCCGTCCATCGCGGGCGGCTCTTCTGGCTCTGGGGCGACACCACGCTGGCACGGTATCCGCTGGGCATCTTCGATGGCACGAGCGCCACCACGGCCGTCCAGCCCCTCGCCTCGTTCGAGCCGCCCGTCCGACTCGAGCTCGACTATATCACGGACGACCAAGGCAAGCCGCGTGGCATCGCCCGGCTGCCCGGCAGCGGCCCCACCTGGGTCACCGGCTACGTGAGCCTGCCCGACAAGACCGGCGCTCCCCGGTTGGTCGGCGCGTGCATGAAAATCGCGCCGCCCCTGGACATTTACCAATGGGTGTTGGCGGCATGGAACGACGCCACAAGGAACTTCGAACCGCTCCGCGTGATCTGGACCAAGTCCGAGTCGGCGCCCAAACCTCCCCCGATGCCCGAGGGGCACCCGGTCTTTTGGAAGGACGACCGCGGCCGGGAATGGGTGTTGTTTGGGAACCCACTGCCGAAGTTGCGTTGTCCCGCCACCTTCGAGGCCTGGCAGGACCCGGCCACTTGGGAGACGCTCAAGCCGCAGGAAAGTCTTCAGGCCGCCGCTGACGGCGCTTCGGTGAAGCCTCATAGCGGGTCGATCGCCTGGCACCCGTGGAGGAAGCGATGGGTCACGGTCTTCATGGAGTCGTTCGGCCGGCCCTCGGTGTTTGGCGAACTCTGGTATGCGGAGGCGGGTGCTCCCACCGGCCCATGGGGACCAGCGGTCAAGGTGCTCACGCATGAGAATTACACGTTCTACAACCCGCGCCTGCACCCCGAGTTCACGCCCGCCAATTCGCCCCTCCTGCTCTTCGAGGGCACCTACACGATGCAGTTCGCCAAAAATCCGCCCCCGACCCCGCGCCACGATTACAACCAAATCCTCTACCGGCTCGACTTGGACGATCCCGCCCTGGCGCCGGCGCACCGCCCCGCCGCTCGCTAATCCGCGACTTGCGTCAGCCTGAAAGTGTGGCCCGGCCCGGGACCCGCCGCCTCAAGCGGCGCGCGTGCCACGGCGGTTAAACGCCACGGCGTCGGCATAGCGCACGCCCGTGCCGCCGAAGATGTCGAGCGCCGAACCGATGGTGAGATCGATGCGTCCGCGGCCCAGACGCGTGACGGTCTCGAGGTCGTCGATCGATTTGGCGCCGCCGGCGTAGGTGGTGGGGAGGGGCGACCACTCGGCCAGGTTGGCGACCAACCCCGCGTCGATGCCGCGGCACAAGCCTTCCACGTCCACGGCATGAATCAAGAACTCGGCGCAGGAAGCGGCCAACCGCTCGAGGGCTTCGCGGCCCAAGGCCAGCTCCGTGAACCGTTGCCAGCGGTCGGTGACCACCAGGTAGGCGTCGCCACGGCGGCGGCAGCTCAAGTCCAGCACCAACCGCGAGGCGCCAACGCTGGCGACCAGCGCCGCCAGCCTTTCTCCGTCCACGCGCCCCTCGCGGAAAACCCACGAAGTGAGAATCACATGCGAGGCGCCCGCGTCGAGCCAGCCTTTGGCGTTTTCGAGGTTCACGCCGCCGCCGATCTGCAACCCTCCCGGATACGCCGCGAGGGCCGCGCGCGCGGCGGCTTCGTTGCCGGGCCCGAGCATGATGACGTGGCCGCCGCGCAGTTGGTCGCGCCGGTAGAGGTCCGCATACCACGCGGCGGGACGCTCGGAGACGAAGTTGGTGCGCAAGTCCGCGGGATCGCCGCCGAGCGAACCACCCACGATCTGCTTCACCTGGCCTTCGTGAAGGTCGATGCAGGGCCTGAACACATGGGGAGGCTAGCGCGGAAGGCAGTGGGGCAGCAAGATTCGCGACGCGACGAGGCGAGCCCTCTCCCATCGGACTCGCCGTCGCGCAGCGCTTTGGCGGAGCAGCGTGGGAGAGGGTGCCCGAAGGGCGGGTGAGGGTGAGTCGCCCTCTCCCATCGGACTCGCCGTCGCGCAGCGCTTTGGCGGAGCAGCGTGGGAGAGGGTGCGAGATTAGTGACGAGTGACAAGTGCCGTGGTAGGCTGCGAGCGTTCGACACCATTCAGCGTCCGAGGGTCTTGCCCCGGGCCTGGAGGCGGCGGCACTCTGGACGCCGAGCGCGGACGCGATTTCATGATGCAAACCGTAACCGTGGCCCGCCGAGCAATGGCGACACGCTTCGAGATGCTCCTGCACGGGGAGAACGCGGTCGCTCTGCGGGCGGCGGGCGAACAGGCGCTGGACGAGATCGAACGGCTCGAGGCCCAGTTGAGCCTTTACCGGACCACCAGCGAGCTCAGCCTCGTGAACCGCCACGCCGCCGCGCGACCCGTGCGGGTGAGCCCACCCGTTTTCCGTCTGCTCGAGCATGCGCGTCGCTTGCACGCGCAGACCGAGGGCGCGTTCGATATCACCGTGGCGCCGCTGGTGCGTTGCTGGGGTTTCATGGGCGGGAGCGGCTCGATGCCCACGCCAGAAGCCGTGGCCGAGGCCCGGGCGCGCGTGGGTATGCACCTGGTCGAACTCTGCGAGGTCGAGTCCACCGTGCGGTTTACCACCGACGGCGTGATGCTGGACCTGGGCGCGCTGGGCAAGGGCTACGCGATCGACTGCGCCGCCGAGACCCTCCGCGAAGCCGGCGTGGCGTCGGCACTTTTCCACAGTGGCACCAGCAGCGTCTATGCTCTCGGCCAACCACCGGACGCGGCCGCCTGGAAGACGGCGATCCCGCGGCCGGAGGCCGCGGTGGATCACGAAGCGTTGCCGCGCGGGGCCGGGAACGCGGAGGCGGTGTTGGCGACAGTGACGTTGCGTGACGAATCGCTGGGAGTGTCGGGCGTGCTCGGCAAGTGTTTCCAAGCGGGAGACCGCACCTACGGCCACGTGATCGATCCGCGCGCTGGCGAGCCTGCCCAGCGCGCGTTGCTGGCGGCCGTGGTGCTGCCCTCGGCCACCGAGGCCGATGCGCTCTCGACCGCGCTCCTGACGCTCGGTCCGGAGGGCTTCGAGCGCATCGTGCGGTTGCGCCCGGGCCTGCGCGCCTTGCTGCTGCCGGTGGGCAGCGGGCCAGAGGACGCGCGCCTGCTGACCCGCGGGCTCGAGCCGGCCAGGCCGGTCCAGCCTTCGGCCCGAACGACCCCTCAGTAGAGCAGGACAGCCTCGCGCCGTTTCCTGAAATCCACCAGGTCCGACTCCCAGGCGTTCTTCATCTCGGCGAGCGACTTGCCGGCGCGGATGGCCTCGAGGGTTGGCTTGTGGCGGAGGAGTCGATCGAACTTCTCGAGGTCAAAGGCCTGCGGGTACTGCCGGTGGAGCACACTGGCGATCAGCAGGCCGATATCGACCACCGCGCAGCGCTCGCGATCGAGCAACAAAATCTGAACTCCGGCGCAGGGCTGATCCTTGAAGGTGCTGTAGGTGGGAGTGAAGCGCACAGGCACAAAGCGCACCCCCGGCAGGTTGGCGCGATTCAATTCCAAGGACAACCTGACGTCGTCGATGTACGGGGCGCCGACGACCTCGAAGGGAGTGCCCGTGCCCCGCCCAACCGAGAGCGCGGTCGTCTCGAGCAGTCCGACGCCCGGATAAAGAGCCGCCTCGGTGAGGCTCCGCATGTTCGGCGAGGGATTGGTCCAGGGCAGGCCGGTCTGGTCCAACCAGAGCGCGCGCGACCAGCCCTCGAGCGGGATGACGGTAAGGTCGCAATGCAGGTTGCGCTCGGCGTTGTACATCCGGGCGAGTTCGCCCACCGTCATGCCGTGGCGCAGGGGAATGCGGTGGTAAGCGGTGAACGTGGATTCGGCCGAGTGCACGGGTCCTTCGACTCGAATCCCGCCGATCGGGTTGACGCGGTCGAGAACGAGAAATTTCAAGCGCGCCTTGGCCGCTGTCTCCATCGCCAAGCCCAGGGTCGAGACATAGGTGTAGAACCGGCAGCCGATGTCCTGGACGTCGTACACCAGCGCGTCCAGGCCGGCCAACTGTTCGGGCTTGGGCTGGTGCGACTCGCCGTAAAGGCTGTACACGGGCAACCCCGTGGCCTCGTCGAGGCTGTCGTTGACTTTCTCGTCGAGCACACCGCGGATGCCGTGCTCGGGGCAAAACAGGCTTTTCAACGCCACGCCCGGGGCGGCCTTGAGCAGGTCGATCGTGGCCCGGCGATGGCGGTCGTGGCCGCTGTGGTTGGTGATGAGGCCGACGCGAAGACCCTTGAGGGCTGCGAATTGGCCGCGAGCCAGCACGTCGATGCCATTGAGCACTTCGACGGTTTTCGGCGCGGGCGCGGCGGCGCTTTCCGGTTCGCCCCTGGGGCGCGCGGGCAGCGCGCCGGGCACAAACGAGAAGTTGAAGTCGGGCACGGCCTGGGCGGCCAGGGTTCCCAGTTTGTGGCGCAACGCCAGCACCGCCCCCTTTTCGTCCGGGTGATTGCGGTTCGAGAGGAAAATGACGAACGTGCGCGAGAATGGATCGATCCAGAGCGAGGTGCCCGTCCACCCGGTATGCCCATACCCTCCCAGCGGGAACACCTCACCGCGCTGGCCTCCGTACGGCGAATCGATGTCCCAGCCGAGCCCGCGGCGGGCCGGAACCGACCGGGGCGACTGGACAGTGGTCATCATTGTCACGGTCTCGGGCCGGAACACGCGAACGCCCGCGCCCTGGCCCTCCGCGAGCATCATCCGGGCGAACTTTGCCAGGTCGGCCACCGTCGTGAACAAGCCCGCGTGCCCGGCTACGCCGCCCATCCGCCGCGCCGTCGGATCATGCACCACACCGCGCAACAACCCTTCCTCAGCGTCCTGCTCGGTCGGGGCGATACGCGGCCGCAGTGTGGCGGGCGGCCGGAAACCCGTGTCCAGCATCCGCAGCGGGCCATAAACCTCCCGCGCCAGGAACTCATCCAGCCCGCAGCCGGCCACCCGCCGCACGACCTCGCCGAGCACGAAGAAGTTGATATCGCTGTAAATGAAGGTCTCACCCGGTTTGGCCTGCGGTCTCTCCGCGCAGGCGAGCCCAAGCGCGGCGTCGTAGCCTGACCATCGCGGTTTCAGGCTCACATCGGGACGCAGTCCCGAGGTGTGCGTCAGCATCTGCCGCACGGTGATGAACTCCTTGCCATCCCCGGTGAATTCCGGGAAGTACGACTGGACCGTGGCCTCGAGGTTGATCCGCCCCCGCTCGACAAGCAGCAGGACCGCCGGAGTGGTGGCGATCACTTTGGTCAGTGAAGCCGCATCGAAGATGGTGTCCTCGGTCATCGGCTCTTCGGCGGGCACGACCGCGCGCCGGCCGTAAGCCTTGTGATAGGCCTGTCCCTCTCGCTCGAGCCAGAGTACGCCGCCCGGGCACTTCTTCTCCGCGGCGGCCTGCTCGATGGCGGCGTCCATCAGCGCGAGGACCTCGGTGCGGAACGGGGCTGCGCGCGGCGGGGCGATCGCCGGGCGAATCGGGGGGGGGGGAGCGGGTTTGGGTGGCGCGGGGGCGCAGCCGCCAAGCGCCAGCGCGACCGTCAAGCTGAGAGGGACGACGGCGCGACGCCTGCCGCCGTGGCTGTGGCGGCACGGCGTGCGCACTGGCGGGCGCGGCGGCATGCGGCGCACGCTAATGGAAGCCCGCGGCAGGGAGCAAGAGTCTTCAACCCGCCCGCCGCGGGGGGCCTGCCCAACGCCGCGCGATCCCGCGATGGGCGCTGGTGAACGGCAAGGCCTCGAGTTCGGCCGCGGTTCGCCAGACACCCGCCCTTGCCGCGACGGCGTGGCTCGGGCCAGCGATGACGCTGACGATGTCCAGCGTGATGCGATAGCGGGTGATGGTGTGTTGGAGGCGCCCGACTGGCTCGAGCGAGGAGGGCGCGAACCCAAGGCAGGTGCGCGCCAGCGAACCCATGTCGATGTCTCCGGCCACGGCTTCCACGTTGGGGAACTCCCACAAGTGAGCATTGACGACCGCGTCGGGACGCCGGCGCACAAGGAATTTCCCTCGACGCTTGACCACGAAGGCGATCATGCGCCGGTGTGTCACTCGCGGGCGCGGGCCGGAGTTCGGGACGGTGGCGAACAGGCGCTCGCGCCGCGCCACGCACCGGGCGCGTAGAGGACACGCGGGACAGTCGGGCCCGCGGGACACGCACACCAAAGCTCCCAGTTCCATCAAGGCCTGGTTGCATCGGGAGCAAAAGCCCGTTGCGAGTTGCGGCCGCGAGGGTCCGGTGCTTGGGGCGGCCCGTTCGAGGGCCTGAGCCCCGGCTACGACCTCACCCGCGAGCCGCCACAAACGGTCCAGCGTCTGGCGGTCGCGCGTGCTCTGGCGGATGCCGAAGACCCGGGTGAGCACGCGGATTACATTGCCGTCGAGAACGGGCGTGGGTTGGTTGAAGGCGATGCTGCACACGGCTCCGGCGGTGTAGCGCCCCACCCCGGGGAGCGCCATCCACGCCTCCGGGCTGCGTGGGAACCTGCCGCCGTGCGTGGTCACGATCTTGCGCGCGGCTTGTTGCAGGCCCCGCGCCCGCCGGTAATAGCCCAGGCCCTCCCAGAGTTTGAGCACGCCCTGCGGCCGGGCGCGCGCCAGCGATTCCACGGTCGGCAACTCGCGCATCCAGCGTTCCCAGTACGGAATCACTGTCTTCACCTGCGTCTGCTGCAGCATCACTTCGGCCACCCAGATGCCGTACGGGTCGCGCGTGCGACGCCAGGGCAGGTCGCGCGCGTGGTCGGCATACCACTCGAGGAGTTTCGCAACGATGGCGGAAATCTTCCGTTGATGCGTCGGCGGCACGCACACCACATACAAAGATGAACTGCTCCTACGCAAGGCCAGACGCATGAACGGCGGATCAACCGCAAAGAGCGTCCCGGATTTGGTTTGACCCCTTCGCGAGGCCCTTCCTAGCCTTGACCGATGGGTCCCGCTGCGGTCATGGATCCGAACCCGTGGATGATAGCGCCTTTCGGCCTGCTGCTGGCCGCGATCGCGCTGGGGCCGCTCTTTTTTTCAGGTTGGTGGAACCGCAATTATCCCCTGGTCACCGCCGCCCTGGCAGCCGTCACCGTCGGTTACTACCTTCTTGGCCTGGGCGCGCGCGATCGCGTGCTGGCCGTGGCGCATGAGTACGTGAGTTTCATTGCGCTGATCGGCTCGCTGTTTGTCGTGGCCGGGGGCATCCATATCACCGTCAAGGGCGAGGCCACGCCCCTGGCGAACGTGGTGTTCCTGCTGATCGGAGCAGTGGTGGCGAACCTGGTGGGAACCACCGGCGCTTCGATGCTCTTGATTCGTCCCTGGCTGCACCTCAACAAATACCGGCTTACCGCGCACCACGTGGTGTTCTTCATTTTCATCGTGTCGAACGTAGGGGGCTGTCTGACGCCCGTGGGCGATCCGCCGCTGTTTCTGGGCTACCTGAAGGGCATCCCATTCTGGTGGGTGGCCGAGCATTGCTGGCCGATGTGGGCGTTGGGCGTGGGCCTGCTCCTCGGGACTTTCTGGATCGTCGATTACCGCAATTACCTGCGCGCTCCGAAGGCGGTGCGCGCCGCCCTCGCCGAACCGGCAGATCACTGGCGGTTCGAAGGATTGTTGAACCTGGTATTCCTGGCGGTGATTCTCGCATCCGTGTTCATTACGCATCCGCCCTTCCTGCGGGAGGGGATTATGCTGGTGGCGGCGCTGGCGTCGTATTTCGCGACCGCCAAGGAGGTGCACCATGCCAATCATTTCAACTTTCACCCCATCCGTGAGGTGGCGGTGCTGTTTGTCGGCATCTTCGCCACGATGATGCCGGCGTTGGACTGGCTGCAACTGAACGCCGGGAAACTCGGTGTCGCCACGCCCGCTCTCTTTTACTGGGGGTCGGGAACGCTCTCGAGCGTGCTCGACAACGCGCCAACCTACTTGAGCTTTCTCAGTGCCGTTTACGGCTCGTTCATCGACCAGGACATCATCAGCCAGGTGCAACATCTCGTGCAAACGCACGGTGCTGACCTGGCCGCCGCGACCGGACCGCACGCGGAGGCCATTCGTCAGACGTTCGCGGCGCTCGGCAAGTATTTCCCGGCGGCGCTGGCCGCGGGCGGTGTGTCCACCGAGCAGATCGAGATGGCGTTCCTGCTGGGTAACGCCGCCTTCAGCCGGTACCTCGTGGCGATCAGCGTGGGGGCGGTGTTTTTTGGCGCGAACACCTACATCGGCAACGGCCCGAACTTCATGGTCAAGTCCATCGCCGACCATCGGCGGGCGCGCACGCCGTCGTTTCTGGGCTACATCCTGCGCTTTACGCTGCCGTTCATGCTGCCGATGCTCGTGGTGGTGTGGTGGGTGTTTTTCCGGCGCTGAAAAAGAAATGATCGGACCGACGTCCGATGCTACCAGGTCGCAGGAGCCTCGGGCCTGATCAGGCGGCCATAGCGTGCTGGGCCCGGACGCTGTGGATGAGGTAGAGCACCGCCATGCGCACGGCGAGGCCGTTGGTGACCTGTTCCAGAATGGCCGAGCGATCGCCATCGGCCACGTCGCTGTCGATCTCGACGCCGCGGTTGATGGGGCCGGGATGCATGATGAGCGTGTCGGGCCGGAGTTCGGCGAGGCGCGCCTTGGTGATGCCGAACATGCTGGTGTACTCGCCAAGACTGGGGAACATGGTCTTGCGCTGGCGCTCGTGCTGGATGCGCAGGAGGTTGAGCACGTCGGCCTCGGCGATTGCCTCGTGAAGATCGCGGGTGACGCGGCAGCCCATCTGCTCGAAGGTCTGCGGCACCAGAGTGGGCGGGCCGCAGAGGGTGACGTGCGCGCCGAGTTTTTGCAGCGCCCAGATGTTCGAGCGGGCGACGCGGCTGTACAGGACGTCGCCGATGATGGTGACTTTCAGCCCGGCGATGCGCCCCTTCTTCTCCTGCATCGTGAACACATCCAGCAGCGCCTGCGTGGGATGCTCGTGCGCGCCGTCGCCGGCGTTGACGACGTGGGCGTCGAGCACCCGGGCCAGGAAGTGCGGAGCGCCGGCGGCGCTATGGCGGATGACGATGAAATCGGCGTTGAGTGCCTCGAGGTTGCGCGCGGTGTCCTTGAGGGTCTCGCCCTTCTTGAGCGAGGAGGCCTCGGCGGTGAAATTGATCACATCGGCGCTCAGCCGGTGCGCGGCCAACTCGAAGCTCGTGCGCGTGCGCGTCGACGGCTCGACGAACAGGTTCACGACCGTCTTGCCCCGCAGCGCGGGCACTTTCTTGATGGTGCGCTGGCCGACCGCTTTGAATTCGCGGGCGGTGTCGAGCACGGTGTTGATCTCGGCTGCCTCGAGCGATTGGATGTCCAGCAGGTCCTTGCGCGTCCAGCTCATATTGGTTCGGTGGTCCGGACTCGCCGCGCCGGGGCGGCGGCGAAAGGCCGGGTCAGGTTTGGCCGGGTTGGATCAGGGTCACGGAAGTGGCGCCGTTGGGCTCGGCGTAGGACACTTCGATCCGGTCCGCCGGCGAGGTGGCCACCGTCTTCCCCACGAAGTCGGCCCGAATGGGCAGCTCGCGGTGTCCGCGGTCGATCAACACCGCCAATTGCGTTCGCTGCGGCCGTCCGAAATCGTTGAGAGCGTCAAGCGCGGCGCGGATCGTGCGCCCGCTGAACAGCACGTCATCCACCAGGACGACGGTCTTGCCGGTGACATCGCAGGGGATGGCCGTGGGATGGACGGGCGGGGCCAGGTGCCGGTCGAGGTCGTCCCGGTGCATGCTCACGTCCAGCTTCCCGACCGGGATCGGACGCCCCCAGGCGCTCTGGAGCCGTTGCGCCAGGTCCAGCGCCAGGCTGACGCCGCCGGTCTGAATCCCCACCAGCACAAGGTCGGGCGCGCCGGGATTGAGCTTGACGATAGCCCGGGCGATCCGGGCGAGGGCGCGGTGCACGCCAGCGACGTTCAGCAGCAGCCGTGGGGCGGGAGAGGTCTTCGCCATGGGGGAGAGTTTTCGCGCCCGCGTTTGGGGGCCGTGGGGCCGTCGTCGCGCGCGCCGCGCGGCGGGCAGCGGGCCGGCGCGGGGTGGGGGTGCCGGTCAGGATTGGGCCGAGCGCTGGGTCTTGCGCCACCGGCGCCAGGGGGAACGGTACCTGACGATCCAATCGGTGAGCGCCCGCTCGAAGCCGATGTCGTAGCCCGCTTTTTCGGATTCAAGCCACTTATGCTTCAGGATCTCTTCACGCTCTGCCAGGAATTCCTGATAGAGCGTCGAGTTTCTAAGTAAATCATTGCTTTGCATGATCGCCGTCATAGCGCTCGAACAACGGACGGGCACGGATTCGGCCCGATTCCAAAGCACTGTAGCATCTGCGTGAATCCTGACAATCAAAATCGATGAATCGAATCGCGCACGGCCGATGAACGCATCGGCCACGGGCGTGGTCTGATGATCGCACGGCGCTCCCGCCCGGCGCGCGCGGGGGCTTTCCCTCGCCGGGGCGGGCCGCTACACTAAACCGGTGATCCGACTGGCCCTATTCGACATCGACGGCACGCTGATCCGCACGGGCGGCGCGGGCGTGCGCGCTTTCGAGCGCACGGGCGCTGCCGAGTTCCACCGGCCCAACGGCGTCAGTCACATCAAGTTCGCCGGACGCACCGACGTATCGCTGGTGCGCGAGTTCTTCGCCGCGCATGACATCCCGGCGACCGACGAGAATTTCAACCGGTTCTTCGACCGCTACGCGTTTCTTCTCGAGGACCAGATGCGGCACGCGCAAGGCGGGCCGTGCGCGGGGGTCGAGGCGTTTCTCCGCGGGTTGCGCACGCTTCCCGAGCCGCCCCTGCTGGGGCTGCTGACGGGGAACATCCGCCTGGGCGCCGAGATCAAGCTGCGGCGGTTCGAGATGTGGGCGCTGTTCGAGACCGGCGCTTTCGGCGACGACCACGAGGATCGGAACGAGCTGGCCCGCATCGCGCGCGCGCGCGGCAGCCGCGTGCTCGGGCGGGAATTGGACGGCAGCGAAGTCCTGGTAGTGGGTGATACGGGGTTCGACATTGCCTGCGGGCGCGCCATCCAGGCGCGGGTGCTGGCGGTCGGCACCGGTGGCGGCAAGCTCGAGGAGCTTCGGAAGCATCAACCCGACTGGCTGGTGCGCGATCTGCGCGAGGCCTCGCCCGCCGAGGTCTGCCTGTAGCACGGGGCGGACGCGGGCTCGCCCGGGTGGTGGAGCAGCCTTGCGTCGCGAACGGCCGGTTGGCTATTGACCCTTGGTCTGGCCGCCGGTCGGTTCCTCCGACCGGGCGATCGAGAACTCCAACACCGCGTAACCGTCGATCTCGAAGTGCTCGACCACGATCTCGACGGTCTTGTCCGCCTCCAACACCAGCTTCCCGGCATCACGCGTGGGGCCATGCCAGGTCCAGTTCTCGATGACCGCCTTGCCGTCCACAGCCACGCGCACACCGTCGTCACTGAGAGTTCCCAAGTCCCAAGATCCTTTGGCCAAGGGCAGGCGCGTTCGGGCGATCATCCCGAAGTGTTCCCGCCCAAGCTTGGCCGCGGTGACCTGGTCTGAGATGGCCAGGTCACTGGGCCCGCGCATGCCGTAGCGCAGCGAAAGCTCGTCCAGCGCGGCCGGGACGGCTGTGGGACCTTGCGCCAGTTTGCGGTAGCCTTCGAGGTCCTTGCGCGGGTCGATCTCCGCCGGCCACTTGAAGAAGGTCGCCTGCCACTGGGCGGCCACCAACGTCCCCCGCAGCTCCGCCAACGGTTCGTTCCGAGCCCGGACCTTGAGCACGTAAGGGTGGACTCCGGGTTGCAGCGCGCGGACGGTGACCTGCGAGGCGTCCGGCTTGCCCGCGATCGCGGCCAGCTCGGCCCGAACCTGGCCGCCCAGCGCCTCGACTCCCACCACCGCCGTGGGGAGCTTGAGCACCTCGAAGAGCGCAGTGGCGCCGGCGGAATGGACGATCCGAACCAGGGGCGTGACGTGATCCCACGGACCCCACTCGGTCATGATGATATTCTCGCGGCCGCGGAGTTCGGGGCGCGCGCCTACCGGCCGTTTCTTGCCGAACACCTGGTAGGCGGGCACGCGGACGGCCTCGACCGGGCGTTGCTCGTCGCGTGTCACCTGGTAGGCGGGCTCGGCGGTCATCTCCGTGGCTACTTGCTGGAGCCTGTTTCTGCCGAGCACGACCTGGCCCGGCCCGCGAAAGTGGAACGCCACCGTGTCGCCCTCGAAGTCATTGCCCGCGATCACCGAGCCCGTTGAAGCGTAGCCGTTGGCTTTGGCCCAGCCGCGCTTTTCGAAGTCCGGGTTGGCGCCGCCCCAGAGATGCACACCGCACTTGTTTCGCAGGAACGAGTTCGAGATGACCAGGTTGTCGCCGCCGTGATCGATGTTCACGCCGCCGCGCTCCAACCCGTAGCCCATCTCGCCGTTGCCCTCGAACTGGTTCTGCGCGATCAAGGTCTCGCGCGAATAACCGGCCCAAACGCCGCAGATGGCGTTGCCGGCGATCCGGTTGCGCAGATACTTGTTGCCGAAGGAAAAGGTGTTCTCGATTCCGTGCGCGGGGGCATAAGAAAGGTCGTTGTCGATGAGCAGATTGTCGGAATTGCCGCGGCGTTTGTACCACTCGGGCGGGTGCTGGCCCGTTTCGCCCAGGGCCTCGCGGCCGGCGAAGCCGAAGAAGCCGTCGCCTCCGTGGGTCACGGAATTCTCGGCGAACACGTTCTCGTTGTTCTGCTCGAAGACAAAGAGGCCCGCGGAGTCCTGCCCGCGATTATAGACGCCGTGACTGTAGCCGCGGACGCAAAAATCGACGGCATTACGGCTGATCACGTTGCCTGAACAGCGCCAGAGGGCAATCCCCCAGCCCGAATTGAACGAGAAATCGTTGTCGAAAATCTTCGAGCCGGTCACGCGGTCCAGGCACAGGGCATTCTGGCCATGCCAAACTCTCGAGTCGCGCACGGTCACACCGGCGGAGTTCTCGATATAGACCGCCGCGCCGTAGTTCGTAAGCCACTCGTGATTGTCGTTGTCGTGGCCAAACAGCCAGTCGCCGCCGTCCTCGGCCACGGGAGTGGACTTGAGGAACGCCCGCCAGTTGTCCGACGCGTCGATGTCCTCGAGCGTGAGGCCGTCCGCTTTAGCCGCCCAGAGGCCGCAGCGGTAGCCGCTGATTCGCGCGTGGCGGAGCGTCACGCCCGCATGCCCGTCGAGCCGGATGCCGTACCCGGCGTATGCGTCGGGCCGCGCTTGCGCTGGAGACCCGCGCAGGACCGAGCCCTCGGCGAACTCGACCTCGATGTTCGGCGCGCCGATGCGGATCACCCCTTCGCCTTTGGCGTCCGCGAGGACCACGCGCGGGGAAATCACCACGCGGCACGATTGCGTGATGACTGTGCCGGGAGCGGTTACCGCGACGGTGGGTCGCTCCGCGGCCGCGGCGCTGGCCAGGCCGAGCACCAGGAGCGTCCAGACCAGGAATGAAGGTGTTGATCCTCGCCCGTGGGTGAGGGAGCGCGTCAGGGACGATGGCCGGCGCGGGGTTCCATGTGGCTGCATCGGGCCATCGTGCCAAAACGACCGAGCCGATCAAGACCGGCCTTCCACGCCGCGGCTGGTGACCTCAGTGCGAGTGCGGCCGGCCTGTGCCGCAGAGCCCGCAGGATTTTGGAGTGCCGGTGCACGCGGGCGCCTGCTCGGCGGCGCCAGCGCTCGAAGCAAACACGGACAGCTTCTTTTGAAGCCGCTTCGAGCCGCAGTGCGGACACGGCGTTCCCTTCCAGTCGGTCGAACGCACGAGCACCTCGGAATCGCGCTCGCAGGCGGCACAATGAAATTCGTAGATCGGCATGCGTGCTGAGCGTAACGGATGAACCCCTCACTTGTCACTCGTCTTGCCGCGCAAGTGCTCGTCGAACCAGTCGGCGAACAGGACCAAGTCCTTGCCGATGTCGGCCCAGCCGTGGGCCTTGCCGGGGCGGCGCTCGAGCTTGACGTGCGGAACCTTCAAGTCCTGGGCGCGCTGAACGAACAACTCGACCTGCTGGATGGGAACGAGTTTGTCGGCGTCCCCGTGGATGATGAGCGTGGGTGGCAGATTCGTCGTGATGAAATTGGCCGGCGAGATTTCCTTGCCATAGACTTGGCGGCTCTCGGCGGTGTCCGAGCGCGGGCCGAAGGCGGGCTTGAACTGCGCCAGGATACCAACGCCAACCGCATCGACACCCGGAGCGCCGTAATTCAGGAAATCGGTCGGCGGAAAGAAACAGGCCACGGCCTGGACGGCGCTGGTCTCCCGGTCAACGGGGTCTTTGGCGTCGGGCTTGCCGGGTTCGCCCTGGGTGCCCATCGTGAGGGAGAGGTGGCCGCCGGCGCTGGCGCCGCAAATGCCGAAGTGCTTCGGATCGACGCCGTAGGTGGCGGCGTTGTGCCGGACGAACCGCACGGCGCGGTGAATGTCCTGCGTGATCTCGGGGATGGTGAACTTGGGCTGTGACCCGTGCACGATCGCGAAGACGGTGTAGCCGCGCTCGAGGAATGGCGTGAAAAAGGCGCCGTTGATGGCCTCGTGACTCGAGAAGAAACCGCCACTGACCATGAACAGCACGCCAAATCCGTTGGTATTGGGTGGTTGGAAGACGTCCAGGGTGAGGGCCGTGCCGAACTTGCGGCCGTAAAGGACGTCCTCGGTGCGCTTGTAGTTTGCGGCGGGCTGCGCGCCGACCGTCCAGGTCAGGAGCGTGATGGCGAGGATCGAGGTGTGGATGCGTTTCATCGGGTGTGCATGGTCAGGCGACGCCGCGAAACTACGCGAGGCGCGTCCCTGGCTGCAAGCGCTGCGTGGGCGTGGGCGCCGGGCCGGCCGCGGGCAAGCTTGCGCCGCTTTCGTCTGCCCGGGTCAGGGCTTGGCCCAACCGCGCAGGCGATAGACGCCCCAGCCGATCTGTTCGTGCAGGTACTGGTCCAGCAACCGAAGATAGACCGCGCTCGGCGACAGCCGGAACCGGAACGGCCGCGCCAGCCGCGCGCTGCCCTCGAAGTCGCTGCCCACACACGTGGCGGGCAGGTCGAGCGCGCGGAATACGCCTTCGGCCCGGCGCAGGTGCCAGGCTGAAGAAACCACGATCACGCGCTGCCAGCCGTGCTCTTTGGCGAGCGCCTGGGTGCGTAGCGCTTCATCGCGGGTGTTCGCGCAAGAGCCGAGCAGGAACACGGGTGCGTTGGTCAGGCCCCAGGCCGAGAGCCAGCGGTGAAGGAGCTCGGCCTCGGAAGGTCCCGGTTCGCCGGGCTTGGGGCCGCTGCCGCCCAGGAGCAGGGCGCGGCCTTTGCCGCGCCGCACGATCTCGACCGCTGTCACGAACCGGTCGGCGGCGCCGTTCAACTCGAAACCGAACACATCCCTGGGCGAGGGGTCGAGCACGCCGCCGAGCATCACCACGGCGTCGGCGGGAGGGACCTTGGCGAGGTCCACGCCCGCGTAGGGTCGTTCGAGGCTGGCCAGGAGCCAGGGCGAGAGCGGCGTGCAGGCGAATAGGAAGAGCACCGCGGCCAGGCCGCCGGGCCAGAACAACCGGCGCCATTGCCGCCGGTACACGCGCCAGGCCAGCAGCGCCAAGAGCGCCAACCAGAGCATGCCCAGCGGCTCCGTGACCGGCTTCAACCACGTGGCCATAGGTGCGGCGCACGCTAACGCGAACGGGCCGGGTTGGCGACGGATTTGTTGGCCGTGGCCGCGTCCATCCGGCTCCGCCACGCGTGCATCCCTGCCCATTCGGCGGCGTCGGCCGTTGCCGGGCTGAACCGCGAGACGTCCAGGTCCACGTAGAGGGCGCGGTGCGCCGCCGCGTCAAAGTGCGGATTGGGCAGGTTGGTCTGCGCTTCCAGCGAGAGGCGCCAGGCGGCGAGCCTGGACCGCAGATCGCCCACGCGCCCGGGTTCGGCGGCGGCGAGGTTCGTGGATTCGCCCGGGTCACGGGCCAGGTTGAACAACTCGACGCGCTCGTCCTGGTAGAACTCGATCAGTTTCCAATCGCCCGCGCGCACCGCCCCGCCCGGCTGGCCGCCTTGATTGGTGTAATGGGGGAAATGCCAGAAGAACGGTCGCACGGGCAGCTTGTCCCGGCCCTCGAGCAGCGGCGCCAGGCTAATGCCATCGAGGTCGCGCGGAGCCTCGACGCCCGCCAGCTCGAGCAGCGTCGGCAGCCAGTCCAGGTTTACCACCGGCGTGTCCACCACGCGGCCTGCCGGCGCGCGGCCGGGCCAGCGGACGATCAGGGGAATCCGCAGGCCGCCTTCGTAGAGAAAGCCCTTGCCGGCCCGAAACGGAGTGTTGTGCGTGACCCGCCGGTGCGGCCCTTCCGGCACGTGCAGGCCGCCGTTGTCCGAGGTGAAGATGACGACCGTGTTGGTGGCCAGGCCGAGTGCATCGAGCCGCCCGAGCAGCCGGCCCACCGTGTCGTCGAGAGCCTCGACCACGGCCGCGTACGCGGGCTCGAAAGCGCCACGGTTGTGATCGAGGCGGTTGGTTTGGGCCGCGTACGGGATGTGCGGAGAATTGTGAGCCAGGTACAGGAAAAACGGCTGCTGGCGATTCGCCTCGAGGAACGCCTCGGCGCGCGCGGTCAGATCGTATTCGCCCTTGCTGCCCTCGGTCAGCGACGGCTTCGTTACTGCCTCGCCTGGGTGATAGACGTCGAAGCCCTGCTCGCGCGGGCCGAAACCCGCGCCGCCCAAATGCCATTTGCCGATGCAAGCGGTGGCGTAACCCGCGGCCTTCAGATACTCGGCGAGCGTCCGCTCCTCGAGCGGCAGTTGCTGACGAATCACCGGGTGAAGCAGTTTCTGCGCGGAACAATCCGGACGGCCCGGCAGATAGGTGGTGAGATGCAGCCGCGCAGGGTGGCGTCCGGTCAGGATGGCCGCCCGCGACGGGGAGCAGATGGGTTGTGCGCAGTAAGCCGAAGTGAAGCGCAGCCCGCTTGCGCCGAGGCGGTCCAGGTTGGGCGTGTGATGGTCCCGGCGCCCGTAACAGCCCAGGTCGTTGATCCCGAGGTCATCGGCCAGGATGAAAACGATGTTCGGACGCGCGGGAGCCGGGGCGGCCGACGCGGGCGCGATCCACATCAGCAGCGCCAGGAGAGCGTATCGAATTCGGAGCCTCACACACTTTGCGGGTTCGAGGGCGTTGCGGGGCCTGCGGCGGTCATATCGAGCGGATGCGGTCTGTGCTGGCGAGGCTAGCCGGGCGGGCGGAGCGGGCACAAGCCTTTCGCGCGCACCCTTCCCGACCCCGCGCGCGTAGGTGCGTGGGTTGGCTCGCTTGTCGCCACCCAGGCGGCCCTCCGGCACATGAAGGAGGGCGGCCGAATCATCAACATTGGCAGCACCAACGCCGACCGTGTGCCGTTTGGCGGCGCGGCGGTCTATGCCATGAGCAAGTCCGCCTTGCAAGGCCCCGTGAAGGGGCTCGCTCGTGACCTCGGTTCGCGCGGCATCACCGTCAACAATGTGCAGCCAGGTCCGGTGGACACGGACATGAACCCCGACCGCGGCGAGTTCGCGGAAATGCTCAAGAAGCACACCGCGCTGCCCCGTTACGCGAAAGCCGAGGAGATCGCGGGCATGGTGGCCTACCTGGCGAGCCCCGAGGCGGGCTATGTCACCGGCGCGAACCTGATGATCGACGGGGGCTTCAGCGCCTGCCCCCGATGGTTCTTGCAGCCGTTTCTCGACGGCTAAACGCGCTGAGCGACCGTCCGGGGAGCGAAGAGGACGTTGCGCCCCTCGCCTCTAGCCCCAGCGGCAACCCCACCGTGGGTTGGCGTCGTCCGAGGGTTGGTACCCCTGCCCCGAATTGAACGGGGATGCGCGGTTTAGGAAACCGCTGCTCTATCCATTTGAGCTACAGGGGCGCGCCGAACCGAGCGTCCCGAGAATAGCCGCTGCCTACGGCCAGACAAGCAGGTTTGTTCGCTCCCGGTGGGGACGCGGCGGTGGGGACGTGGTGGTTGTGGCGACGCGGTTGGTCTGGCCGCCTAGCCGCCCAGCCTGCTGGCGTGCTGGCGTGCTGGCGCATGGCGGGTTCACGTTATAACATTTGGCATTACCTTGGGGTCATAGTTCTTGAGCTCAAGCTTCGGAAAGTCGGTAATTCGGTGGGCGTGATCTTGCCGAAGGAAGCCCTGGCACATCTCAACGCGGAAGCAGGCGATTCGGTGACCATGACGGAAGGGCCGGGAGGCAGCGTGCGGTTAAGCCCGCACAAGGCCCGGAAGGGCCGCCGCGGTTCAGAGGTGTGTCAAGACAGCCACCAAACCGGCCACGATCACGGTCCCGATGACAACGATGATCAGGATCACCTGGATGCGAAAGACACCCGCCAACGCGGTCAGCGCCCGCATTAGGTGCGGAATGTCGTCGCCTTCGGTCTGGACGAGCTGCCGGAAGGCGGCGGCCGCCCGGCGTTTCAGGGCGCCGATGCTGATAAACACGAGGCCTTCCACAATCGCCACGGCGCCTTTGGGAAGGTCCAGCAGGCCCTGGAACACCTGGAGCACGCCGAACGCGATCAGCACGAAGCCGATGTCCCGGAGCAACCCGGCCAGGCTGGTGATAAGGCGATTCTGGTCGGCGGTGAATTCGTAACCGGGCTTGCCATCATCGGGTTCGGAGGACATAAGCGATGCTGTTCGAGGTGGACGCGGACGTGGCTGCTGTGATCGCCCGAGCCTCGCCCCGGCCGCGCGAGGCGTCCAGACAAAAGGAGTGATGAGTTATCAGTTATGAGTTACGAGTGACAAGTGCCTACCGGGCGTTGGCGGTCGCTCCGTTCGCGGCCATCCCGCCGATGCGCGGCAGGACCATGCCGAACTCTACGGTTTCCCCTTCCGTACCGTAGTAACCACCCCAGCCGACGCGGACCTCGTCAACGCGCGACAGGTCCAACTCCCCATCGGCGTCCTTTGACCAGCCCGCCAGTTGCAGACCGTGCAGCGGCACGAACACGCGTTCGCGACCCGGCGCGCCGAGCAGTCTGCCCGTCGAGGCCAGGAAATCGCCGCCATCCTTTTCGCGGAGGATCACGAGCAGCTGGGTGGGGGCAGCCTGTCTCGGCGGCACCCAACTTTCGAGCTCGAGGCAGTCGGCGTTGCTCAGATCGAGCGGGCGAGGATAGAGGAAGCGCAGGAACAAAAACGTATCGACCTTCCCCTTCGTAAGGGTCGCGTTCACGCGCCAACCGGCGCGGGGACGGTCAGCCGAAGCAGGCTCGGCGCGCAGGTCCTCGCGCACGAACTCGCCGCGCACCACCTGGGGTTGGGCCTCGGGAAGCTCGCGCCAGACCAGGTTCGGGAGCACGCCGGGCTTGAGGGTTTGTCGCGCGGGTGGGCGCGCCGCGGCGAACCTGAGGAAGGCGGCGCCATAGGCGTCGAGTTCAAGCGGCAGGTCCGCTGGACTGGCGAGCGGAGTGCTCCGGCCCGTGGCTGGGTCCCAGCGTTCGCCCGGGCCGATCGCGCCGACGCTCACCGAACCGGTCCACGGCTTGGGGCTGTCGTTGATGAGAAACCAGACCTCGTGCCCCTCGAGACGCCGATGCGTGACACGCACCGGTGAGGGCTGCCGGGCGTGCGCGGCGTTCCGCGGAGCGAACCGCAGGCCGGGTTCGAGCGCCTGGTCGAGCACGATCGGCAGAAGGCCCTCCGAACCGGCGGGCAGGAAGACCCCCGCGCCGCCGGCACGGTTGACGATGCAATTCGGACCTTCGGCCGGTTCGCCAAACAACTCGCGGGCCAAGGCGCGGACTTGCGGCGAGGGAAACTCGGTTTCGCTGTTGGCGGGCAGCGCGCCGAGCGTGATCAGCACGCCGCCGTTTTCCACGAATCGGGCAAGGTTCCGCCACGCGGCCACAGGCAGCGTATCGGCGCCCGGGAGGACCACCACGCGCCAGCGCAAGGGACCGTGAACCAGGGCGGCCTGCTCGACCTTGGCCTCGGCCAGCGCGCGGCTGTCCACGACCGTGAAGTCGCGCTGCACGGCAAACAGACTTTCGGCGGCGGCGCGGTACACGGTTTCGATGCGTGTGGCGGCTGGGGAGTCGTTAGCCCAGTTGCGCGCGGGCCGGAACCTCGGCCACAGACTTTCAATGGGATACAGCAGGGCGAGGTCGGCGACCTGGTGACCGCCCAGGAGCATCGTGCCGCAACGCCCTACCCATTCGTTCAACCGGCGCAATGCGTTGTCGTCCAGGCCGGCGAACGCATAGTAACTGGTGATCGTGTTGACGCCGCCGACCATGAGCCGGTTGCACGTGCCGCGGATTTCGGCCTCGGTGACGTTGCGGACCGGCCGGTTGTCTCCCGGTGGCCGATACCGTTGGCCGTGGTCGGACGTTTCGGACATGACGACGGTCTTGCCCTCGAGTTCGGCGGCGCCGGCCAACAACCGGGCGATATACCAGGGGACCTCGGGCGGCACGCTGGTCAGGCAATCGATGCTGGGAGCGTCCATCCGCCGGGCGCACCGGAAGAAATCTCCGTAGAGCGGGACGTGCGTGGTGATGTTCTCCTCCATGAGCAGATGCCCTCCCGAGCGCAAGTTGTGCCGCTGGCACCAGTCCTGGATCTGTCCGAAGAAGTTCGCCGAGACCAATTCGCCCACCGTCAACCAGAAGTCGTAGCGGGCGCGGCTGCCGTTCGCGCCCGCCTCGGCGATCAACGCGGGGACGATGGCCGCGGCGTCATAGCCGCGCCGTTTCCGGAACTCGACCGGGAGGTTGGCCGCCCAGGGCAGGACCCGGTACGGCATGGGTTTGAGGAACATGCTCATCAACGATGGTTCGTCGGTGAAGGTCGAGACGAACAGCTTGCCGAGATCGGCGTCGAGGTGTTCGGCGTACCGCCGGTGGGTCAACTCGAGGAACCGCGCCGTGGGCTCGGGCCGCAGCAAGTCCACGTAAGGGATCTTCTGCCAGAGATTACCCGAGGCGTGCGTGCCCTCGAAGAGCCGGTCCTCGGTGATGGCCATGACATGCCACGTTCCGGCAGGCGCCTGCCAGGCCAGCTTCCGGTCGCGCACCTGCGCGGCGAGGTCTGTCGGCCGCGCGAGGTCGAGGACGCCCTCCTTGACCGGGAAGGCTGCGACGAGGAACGGCTTGCCCGGTGGGAGATCGAGCGTCACCGGGCCTTCGCCGCACTCGAGGTCCGCGATGAGCAGGCCGTGCGCCTCCCACTCGGGGTGATCGCGCAGGACGAGTCCGCCGGCGTTGCCTGACGGATAGCCCTTTTCATCGTAGAGCCAGAGGGCGAATCCGGCCTTTTTGGCCTCGCCCACGGCGCGCACGAAGGCCTGCCACCGGGGTTCGCTCTCGAGGTAATCGTTGAACGAGACGTTGCAGACCACGCCGCCATAGCCCTGGCGGGAAAGTGTCCGGATCAACTGATCCTGGTCGTTGGGGGCATCGGGCCAGGAGTGAATGATCCTGAGGATGCGCGATTCGGCCGGCGGATTCGCGAATCGCTCCGCAAGGGGCGCAGCGGCGAACAGGCCGGACCGGGCAGCGCAGAACAGCAGGCCCAGCATGAAGAGGCGTTGCCGGAGCCAGGGCGCTAAGGACGGCCTCCGCCGGTTGCGTGGCGTGTGGTGGGCGCAGCCAGCAGGCGCCGCGGCAAGGGGGCGGCGGCGAATGGCTGGGTTTGGCGACGCCAGAGACCGGGCGGGCGGGAGGATCGGGGTGTTGCTCATAAGCCGGTCAGAGCCGCTGCACCAGGGCCGCATAGCGTTCCGCCGTCTTGCGCGTGCCGGCCGTGATGCGGTCGTATTGATAGCCCACGGCCTTGAATCTTGCCGGACAACTCCAGAGCAGAAACAGCTCCGCGTTGGTCGGCGCGCGGCGCGTCGCTTGTTGGAAGGCTGCTTCGCGCTCCCGACAAATCCGGTCGGCCACGCCGCGGGCCACCGCCGCATCGGTGTAACGGCGGCTCGAGGTGTAATGCGCCCAGGTCTTGGGCGCGATCTGGAAGCGGCTGATCTCGCCTTGCTTCCCGCGCGCCCGGTCGTTGTCCCGGCTCTCGAACATCGAAAGCGCGCGCAGTTGTCTGCCATCCGCGGCGTGGAGCGGCGGGGCTCCGGGTCCGTCTCCGAGCAAGCCGAGAAAGGTGAGGGCCAGCGCGATGGACGACACGCGGTGATGTCGGCGCCCGGCGGCTGTCGTTGGTCTTCGCGTGTTCATAGAATCCAAGCGGCACCTGGAGAATCCAGGATTCATCGGATGCAGAACGGCTTTTCGTTACTAAAGCACACACCGCGCGAGGATTCCAGCATCGAAAACCCAGGATCGGCGAATCGGGTGGCGCTGTGCGTAGCGAGGTGGAAAATGCGGCTTGAAGCCCCGGCACGGGCTCCCTACGCTCCAGCCGCATCGAACCAGAACCACTGGCCCGTTGCTGCTTAGGCACCAGATGAAACCATTCCTTCTCGCCGCCTGCTTGCTCGGCGCGGCCTGTTTCCCCGGCAATGAATCTCAGGCGGGCGACTCTGCGCCCCTGCGCCAGGGGTTGAAGAAACTCCCCTTCAAGATCGCCTACGAGAGCTATGTCAACGAGAACTGGGAGATCTTCGTCATGGACGCCGACGGCTCGAGCCCGGTGAACCTGACGCACTCGCCCAAGGAGCATGAGCATTACCCGCAGGCTTCTCCGGACGGCACGAAGATCTGTTTCAGTGTCGATAGCGGCGAGGGCCGCGACTCGGTGCGGAGCCTTTGGGTGATGGACGCGGATGGCCGGAACCGCCGCAAACTGGTGGATAACGCGCGCGAGCCGTTTTGGGCGCCCGACAGCAAGGTGGTGGGTTACTTGCCGCAGGAATACCCGAAGTTCAACGTGATCGATTACTATACGAAAGGGATGAACTTTTACCACCTCGACACGGGACAGATCGAAGCGCATCCGAACAGCACCAACCTGCATCATCTCTACAACCCGAGCTTCGCGCCGAACGGGAAATGGATCGCCGCGACCGTCCACGCCGGCATGGGCGTCGATCACGCCATCCTGCTGATCGAGGCGCGCGGGCCGAAGATCATCAACCTCAAGATCCCGGGTTGCCGGCCGTGCCTTAGCCCGGACGGCAAACAGATCGCGTGGGGTCCCGGGGATCACGAGATCGCGACCGCCCCGATCGATCTGGACTCGGATGATCCGAAGGTTGGCCCCTGGCGGGTGCGGGTGAAGGATGACAAGGACAAAATTTATCACGTCGATTGGTCGCCCGACAGCCGCTTCCTGAGCATCAGCCGCGGGCCGGAAGGCGAAGGCGACCTGAGCAAGCCGGGCACGTTCCACGCGGCTTGCGAGATCGTGGGCATCTACGCGGGCGGCTGGGACATCCTGGCGGTGTCGGCCGAGCGCAACGGTGTGCTCGACCTCAACAAGGCCACCGACGCCGAGTTCACGATGTTGACCACGAACGGCGCCAGCAACAAGGAGTCCGCCTGGTTCCGCCCACGTGGCAAGTGATGCGCCGTCCGTGCCCAGCGCCCGCCGCCGGTCTGCGAAGGGTGTCCGCCGGACTCGGGGTTCTCGCCCTGGCCGCGGGGTTGATCTCCTGCGGCAAGTCCGGCTCCGAGTCGAACGATCCCGCCGCGTCCGGCCCGGGTTCTGGTTCCCGTGGTGAGCCGGTTGCCGGCCCGTTCGATGTGGTCACCCAGTCCGGCGTCGAGATGGTCTTCTTGCCCGGCGGTGAATTTGTGATGGGCGCCTCGTCCGGCAATCCCGATGAGGCCCCACCACACAAAGTGCGCGTCACCGGGTTTCTGATGGACAGATACGAGGTCACTCACGAGCTGTTCACGAAGGCGCAACTGCCCAATCCGTCCCATTGGCAGGATCACCCGCGCAAACCGGTCGAGCGCGTGCGCTGGCGCGACGCCAAGCAGTATTGCAACGAGCGTTCGCTGCTCGAGGGGCTCAAGCCCTGCTACAACGAAAAGACGCCGGACTGGGACTGCAACGTGGCGGCCAACGGCTATCGCCTGCCGACCGAGGCGGAATGGGAATACGCCTGCCGCGCCGGTGGCGCCGCGGAGTATGACTTTGGCGGGCCGGATAAACTGCGTCAGTTTTCCTGGTTCGCGGAAAACGCCGGGGAGAAGACCCACGCCGTGGGGCAGAAGAAGCCCAATCGTTGGGGCTTGCACGACCTGTATGGAAACGTCTCCGAGTGGTGTGAGGACGTGTACGATCCGGCTTACTACAAGCAAAGCCCGGCTGCCGATCCGCCCGGCCCGCCCAGCCCGGGCAAGGACGTCAAGCGCGTGATGCGGGGCGGCTCCTGGAAATCCAGTTCAGACATGTGCCGCGCTTCATTTCGGCAAGGCCAGAAGACGGGCGACACCGACGCCTGTTTTTTCACGGACTATTGCGGCTTTCGCTGCGTGCGGCGCGCCACGCCCGAGGAACTTCGGCCGCTGCGGGTAAACCCAGGCTGAGCGGTCGCATGGCCCTGACCGCGGCGCGCATGATCAGCACGACCCAGGCCCAGGCCGGCCTGCGGCAACACGCTTTCGCCACCGACTTGCCATGCTTTTCCACACCTGGCCGTTCCTGATTTTTTGCCTGGTGGTCTTTCCGGTCTTTTTCGCGTTGCGAAAGACGCGGTTGTGGCTGCCGTGGCTGATGGTCAGCTCGTACTTCTTCTACGGTTGGTGGAATCCCTATTACCTGCTGCTGGTCGCCTACTCGACGGCGCTCGACTACTTTCTCGTGGCGCTCATGGACCACTGTCCGCGCAGCGGCGCGAAGGTCGATGTGCTGGGCCGGTTGACACGCCTGCGCTTCGACGACCGGGTGTTGCGGATTGCGTATGTGTCGTCGGTGGGGTTGGCCCTGGGGGTGCTGCTGACGGCGCTGCTCGGGCCGGCCACGTTACGGCCGGCGCTGGCGGGCCTGGGTGTGATCCTGCTCTTGATGGCCCTGGGGGCGCTGCTGAGCAGCCGCCCCATCTGGCTGGTCATCAGCCTCTTCAACAACCTGGCCTTGCTCCTTTTCTTCAAGTACGCGCGGTTCGCCGCCGAGAACCTCAATGCGATCCTGGGTTGGGTGCACGTCTCGGCCCGCCTGCCCGACCCCTCGACGCTGATGCCGTTCGCGTTCCCGTACGTGCTGCCGGTGGGCATCTCGTTCTTCACGTTCCAGTCCTTGAGCTACACCATCGATTTTTACCTGGGCAACGTGCACCGGGAGCGGAACTTCCTGCGGTTCGCCACGTTCGTGTGCTTCTTCCCCCAGCTCATGGCCGGCCCCATCGAACGCGCCCGGCATCTGCTGCCGCAGTTCAACCAGTTTCCTCCCGTGCGGCTGCAGAATTTCACCGACGGCGCCTCGCTTTTCCTGGTGGGCCTGTTCAAGAAGCTCGCGCTGGCCAATTACCTTTCCTACTACGTCGAGCGCGTCTATGACAACCCGAAGGCGCACGGCGCGCCCGCGTTGATCCTGGCCACGGTGGCTTTCGGCTGGCAGATATTCTTCGACTTCAGCGGCTACACCGACATGGCGCGCGGGCTGGCCCGGATCATGGGCTTCAACCTGATCCTCAACTTCAACAATCCGTATCTCGCCACCGGCATCGGCGAGTTTTGGACGCGCTGGCACATCAGCCTCTCGTCGTGGTTCCGTGACTACGTGTACATCCCGCTCGGGGGCAATCGGCAAGGCGTGTTTGCCACCTACCGCAACCTGTTTATCACGTTCTTCATCTCCGGCATCTGGCACGGCGCCAACTGGACCTTCGTGATTTGGGGCACGCTTCACGCCGTGGGGGTCATGATCACCCGCGAACTCGAGCGTTCAGCCGCTTACCGTGAGCGCGTGCCCAAGGTCGCCAAGCAACTCGGCGTGTTTGTCTTCGTCTCGTTCACGTGGATTTTCTTCCGGGCCGGCTCGGTGGGCGACGCGTGGTTGATCGTGCAGCGCATTTTCGGCGCCGCCTGGCGCGACCCGCAAATCCCGGCGCTGATGGTGGTATTGATGGGCGCGGTCGCGCTTTACCAGAAACTTTACGAATCGAGATTCCGGCCCCTGCTGCAGACCGCCGGCGTGCGCGTGGGCCTGGCGGTGTGCATGATCCTTTACCTTTGCCTGTTCTCCTCGGGCGGCGGGACGTTCATTTACTTCCAGTTCTGAGACGTCATGAGCGACCACCGGCCCATGCAGATTCCCGAGACGCTGTTCGTCAATGAGATGCGCCTCGGCGCGCGCCAGTGGGCTTGCGTCGGTGCGTTGGTGTTGCTGGTGGTCTGTCTCACGCCGCCCCTCTGGGGGAAACTCGAGCGGTTCGACACCGGACCGGACTTCCGCATCCCCTACGCGCTGAGCAAGGACTACTGGCTGTATGCGCGGCGGTTGCGCCAGGCCGCCGGCCCGGGCCAGGTCCTGGTGCTGGGCGACTCCGTGGTCTGGGGGGAATACGTGCTTCCGGACGGCACGCTGTCACATTTCTTGAACCGCGAGACCGGCCAGGCCGATCGGTTCGTCAACGCGGGCGTCAACGGTTTGTTTCCCCTCGCGCTCGAGGGCCTGGTGCGGCATTACGGCGGCGCGTTGCACGATCGCAAGGTCATCTTGCACTGCAATGTCCTTTGGCTCACCAGTCCCAAGGCCGATTTGCAGACGCGCAAGGAAGAGAAGTTCAATCACGCGCGCCTCGTGGCGCAGTTCGTTCAGCCACCGCCCTGCTACCGCGCCGACGCGAACGAGCGCATCAGCGCCTTGGTCGAGCGGAACATCAGCTTCATCTCGTGGGTCGGCCATCTGCAAAACGCTTACTTCGGGCAGAAGAGCATTCTGAACTGGACCCTCGAGGACGACGGCGGCGAACCGGCGAAGTATCCGAATTCATATCGGAATCCGCTGGCCCAGATCGCTCTCACCGTGCCGCCCGCGCCCCGGGAAGACCCGCAGCGCGGCCCGGCCAGTGCCCGGCACAAGCCATGGAACGCGGGGGGCGCCGGGCCCACGGCCTTCGAATGGGTCACGCTCGAATCCTCCCTGCAATGGGCGGCGTTCCAGCGCGTGGTCGGACTCCTGCGCGCCCGCCACAACGACGTGCTGGTGGTCTTCGGGCCGTTCAATGAACACATGGTCGCCGCCGGGGACCAGCGCGCGTTCCAAGGGCTCAGTGATGGGATGCTCGCCTGGCTGAAGGCGCAACCGGTCCCGGTGCTGGCGCCCGAACCCCTGCCCAGCGAGCTCTACGCCGATGCCAGCCATCCCCTCACGGATGGTTACGCCCTGCTGGCGAAGGGGATTTCGCGGAACGAAGAGTTTCAGCGCTGGCTGAAACGGTGAACGAGGGAGCGTGGGACAGCCGGGGGGGGGGCACCCTGGCGCGACGCGGAGGGCGCGCCCGCCGGGGCCTATGCCCCGACCAACCGATACCAGTTATCGCGCTGGCGTGCTTCGTAGCCCAGGTCGTTGATCAGGCGGCGCATGTCGCCGACGGTCATGCGGAAGGTCGTGCCCGCCTGCGACACGACGTTTTCCTCGATCATGATGCTCCCGAGGTCGTTGGCGCCGTAGCGGAGGGCGACCTGGCCGATCTCGGGGCCTTGCGTGACCCACGAGCTCTGCACGTTCGCAAAATTGTCAAGGTAAATCCGACTCAGCGCCTGGGTGCGCAGGTATTCGTCCGCCCCCACGGTCGGGGCGCGCAGCCGCGTGTTCTCGGCCTGGAAGGTCCAGGCGATGAAGGCCGTGAAACCGCCCGTGCGCTCCTGTTGCGCGCGCAGGCGTTCGAGGTGCTCGAGGCGGTCCTCGACCGTCTCGACGTGGCCGAACATCATCGTCGCCGACGAGTTCAGGCCGAGGCGATGGGCGGTGTCCATCACGCCCAGCCAATCGTCGCTCATCGCCTTGAGCGGCGACACGCGCTGGCGCACGCGGTCCACCAGGATTTCGCCGCCGCCGCCGGGGATCGAGCCGAGCCCGGCCGCTTTGAACCGCGTGAGGATCTCCTCGAGGGAGAGTTGAAACACCTCGCGGAAATGGACGAATTCGCTCGGGCTGAAACCGTGGATGTTGACGGTGGGGAACTTCGATTTGAGGTGCGCGAGCAGGTCCAGATACCACTGCAACGAGAGTTTCGGGTGATGCCCGCCTTGCAGCAGGATTTGCGTGCCGCCGAGCGCGACCGTTTCCTCGACCTTGCGGTCCATCTCGTCGAGGGAGATGACGTAGGCATCGTCGTCACCCTCGACGCGGTAGAACGCGCAAAACTTGCAGTAAACGTTGCAGACGTTCGTGTAGTTGACATTGCGATCGACGATGTAAGTGACGATGTCATTGCCGCGACCGTCGTAGGCCCGGGCCTTGGCGAGCTGGCGGCGGCGGTCGGCCAGCGCGCCCAACTCCTCGAGGGGCAGATGGTACAGGCGCAGGGCCTGGGCCTGGTCGATCCGTTTGCCGTCCCAGACGTGCTGCATCAACTCGTCCAACGAGCCGTCGTAGATCACGCTCGCAATCTACGGGCGTATCGCCGCAAACACAAGCCCGCGCGGCCGGGGCGTGACAGCAACCCCGCGTGTTGTCCTCCGCGCCAAAGGCGCAATAACTCTTCAGCCCAGGCAACGCCCAGGGGAATCGACCCAAACGAATCTCCTCCGCCCTGAAGGGACCGAACTCGGTGGAAACAGCCCTGGTTTGGGGGCCGTGGGAAAACACGGGCCTGGGCTAGCGCGCGTCTGTGTGTTGCCCCTTCAGGGCAAAATAAGCTGTGTGCGGCCGAGTTCCCAGGGCGTTGCCCTGGGCTGACGAGTGGCAGCCCTTCGGGCTGAACAGCGGACCGCAACTCTTGCGCACTTTCCACGGCCGCGCCCTGGGAATCACCTCGCGCGTTGTCCTTCGCGCCAGAAGGGAATAAGCGGTCGGCAGCCGCCGGGGGAAGCGGCTTGGGATTGGAATCCTCGAGCTGCCCCGAATTGACAATGCAGAACTTGTCGTCTTCAGCACCACTCGCGTTATCAAGACTGCACCATTCATGGGTGGCTTTGTACCGCTTCGAGCCGGGCGACGCCATTCTGAACCGTCAAAGGACCCGCACGGAGGAGAATCCCCCCGCGGCAGGCTCGGAGTGGGGGTCGCGCCTGGCGTTCATTCTCAAGCAGCACAACGGAAGGGCTGATTGAGGTTGGAACTTTCCGGCGGGAGCGGGTAAGTATCCGGTGAAATGACACCGCCAAACGGACCGCTGCCCAGGGAGATCAGCCAACGCATCACCGCCAACATCGAACGCGTCATGCGCGGCCAGGAAGCGGCGATCCGCAAGCTCCTGGTTGCGCTGGCCAGCGGTGGGCATGTGCTGTTGGAGGATTATCCCGGCACCGGCAAGACCACCCTCGCCAAGGCGCTCGCGCGGTCGCTGGACGCGCGGTTCAAGCGCATTCAGTTTACGCCGGACCTGCTGCCCACCGACATCCTGGGGGTGTCAGTGTACAACCAGCGCGATCAACAGTTCCACTTCCGCGAGGGCCCCGTGTTCGCGCACGTGCTCCTGGCGGACGAGATCAACCGCGCCTCGCCGCGCACGCAGTCGGCCCTGCTCGAGGCGATGGCGGAACAGCAGGTGAGCGTGGAAGGCGATCGGCGTCCCCTGCCCGAGTTGTTCCTCGTAATTGCCACTCAGAATCCAGTCGAGTTCCGCGGCACGTATCCGTTGCCGGAAGCGCAGATGGACCGGTTCGCGATGCAGTTCAGCCTCGGCTACGTGAGCCCGGAAGAGGAGGTGGCAATCCTGTCCGAGCACGAACACAATCATCCACTCGAGAAGATCAGCGCCTGCGCGGGGTTGGCGGACGCGCTGGCGTTGCAGGCCGCCGCGCGCGGGGTGCGCATCAGCGCCGAGCTCAAGCGCTACGTGGTGGACCTGGTTGGGGCCACGCGCAGCGCGCCCGGGGTGCAGTTGGGGGCGAGCCCGCGGGCGTCGCTGGCCTTGATGAAAGCGGCGCAAGCGGCGGCCTTGTTCGACGGGCTCGAGTTCGTAACGCCCGACCAGGTGCAGGAAATGGCGGCGCCTGTGATCGCGCATCGGCTCGTGCTCGAGCCGCAGGCGCGGTTCTCGGGCCGAACGGCGCGGGCGGTGGTCGAGGAGGTCCTCAAGCAGACGCCCGTTCCGGCCTGAGCCTCGGGAAGACCATGCTGCACCGCGCGCTCTACCGCTGCTATCGGACCTTCTCGAGCGTCCGGTATTGGGTCGGACGCCGGTTTCGTCCGGCGGGATTGGTGGCTCTGGCCGGTTTGGTGGTGGCCGCGGGGATGGGATTGGACACCAGCCAGAACGTGGCCCATCAGGCGTTCGCGTTTCTGCTGGCGCTGCTGCTGGTGGCGATGGGATTTGCGCTGCGGTTCCGCGCCCGCTTCGCCGGGGAACGATTGCTGCCGCGCTTTGCCACGGTGGGATCGGGTTTGGCGTACCGGGTGCTCCTCCAAAACCAGACCGACCGCGCGCAGCGGGGTCTGCTGCTGATCGAGAACCTCGCCGACCCGCGGCCGTCCCAGGCCGACTTCGTGGCGCAGTTCAAAGCGGACGACGCCCGCACGAAGTCGCTGCGGCTGGCGCGGCGCCGGCCTCGGCGGCCGCGCGTTGCCGTGCGGATGAAAGCGCAACCGGTGCCGGCGATGCCACCCCGCGGGTCCGCGGAGGTGACCATGCAGCTTACGCCGCTGCGACGGGGAGTGGCGCGGTTTACGGCTCTGACCGTGGTGCGGCCCGATCCGTTGGGGATGTTCCAGGCCTTCGTGCATGTCCCCAAGGCGCAATCGCTCGTCGTGCTGCCGCGGCGTTACGCCCTGCCCGCCATCGCGTTGCCCGGCGCCATGAAGTACCAGCAAGGCGGCGTGGCACAGGCCTCGTCGGTGGGGGAATCGGAGGAGTTCGTGGCGTTGCGCGATTACCGGCCCGGGGACCCGCCTCGCCGGATCCACTGGCCAAGCTGGGCCAAGCTGGGCGCGCCTGTGGTCAAGGAATTTCAGGACGAGTTCTTTGTGCGGCACGCGCTGGTGCTGGACACCTTCACGCCCGCGCCCGAGAGCGAGGTGTTCGAGGAGGCCGTCTCGGTGGCGGCCTCGTTCGCGTGCACCGTGCGCACGCAGGAGTCGCTGCTGGACCTGATGTTCATCGGGCCGCGGGCGGTTTGCCTGACCGCCGGGCGCGGGCTGGCGCACGTCGAGCAGATGCTCGAGGTGCTGGCGGCGGTCCGCCCCTGCCGCGATCAACCGTTTGCGGCGCTGTCCCGGCTCGTGCTGGAACACGCCGGAGTGGTGAGCGGCTGCATCGTGATCCTGCTCGAGTGGGACGAGCCGCGGCGCGAGCTGCTTGAACGACTCGAGGCCCTGGGCATCCCGGCGCTGGCCCTGCTCGTGGTCGAGGCGGGCGGCGGCGCCAACGGCGCGGCGGCGGCGCCGGATCGGCCGGCCTGCTTGCGCGTGCTCGAGGCCGGCAGGATCGAGGCGGACCTGGCCAAATTGCGGATCGATGCGTAAGCCCGGCGACAACCGTGGTGCCATCCGCCGCGCGGGCGAGGGCGCGGCAACCTGCCTCGAGAGCGGCCGCACCCCAGCGTCATGAACACGCCGCCGTTGTTGCTCGGGGCCACGCTCCTCTTTTGGGGCTGGCAGGCGGGACACCCGCTGCTCGCGGCGGTCATGGCGGTTGCCCTGGAACTGCCGCGCCTGGTCAAAGCCCGCTGGGAATTCACGGATGAGGAATTGAATCAACTCTGGGATTTCTGCGTGTTGTTGTTTTTCGCGGTGGCGGTGTACGCGTTCGCGGCCAACGAAGGCACGGCGGCGGTGCGGGGCTTCATGCAGGCGCAGTCGTTCGGCGAGCGCAGCAACGCGATGAACAAGGGCGCGCTGGCGGCGCAGGTGTTCATTCAGTGGCTGCCGTTTGTGTTCTTCCCATTCGTCGTGGCTCAGGCCTACAGCCAGCGCCCGGATGTGCCCGCCAGCGCCTTCTCGCTCTGGCTCCGCCGCCAGCGCCGGCGCGAAGCACAAGCCGGACGGACCCTCCCGCCCGATCGGCGTCTGAATGTCGCGTATCCGTATCTCGGCGTTTGCGTGTTTGGTGCCTGCGCGGTCCAGGCGGGATCCCCCTGGTTCTACCCCGCCCTCTGCTGCGTGCTGGCCTGGACGCTCTGGGGACAGCGGAACCCGCGTTTTGCGGCGCCGGTGTGGGCGGGCGCGGTGCTGCTGGCGGCGGGCCTGGGATTTGCGGGCGGGCGCGGCCTTCAGGCCCTGCAGGGATTGCTCGAGAACCTCCCGGCGGGCTGGGTGGCGCGGCTCACGCGCCGCAGCGCCGAGGCGCGCGAGAACCGCACTGCGCTCGGGGAGATCGGGCGAATCAAACTCTCGGGACGGATCGTGTTGCGGCTGCTGGGCAACCCGGGAGAGGTCCCGCCGCCGCTGCTGCGCGAAAGCAGCTACAACGTCTTTCACAGCCCAATCTGGCTGGGCACCCCAAGCAGCTTCGAACCGACCGCTCCCGAGACCAACGGGACCTCGTGGCTCCTGGCGCCGGCCGCCGTGGCGAATCAAGCCGTCACCATCGCTGGCTATCTGAAGGGCGGTCACGGCATCCTCGCGCTGCCCGGTGGAACGGCACGAATCGACGACATGCCCGCCGCCGAGTTGCATACCAACCGTCTCGGCGCCGTTCTGGCCAGGGAAGGACCGGGCCTGGCGATCTACTCGGCTCGCTACGCCGCCGACCGAACCCTCGACGGCCCACCGCTGCCGGAGGATCGTACGGTGCCTGGCGCCGAAACCACAGCCCTTGCCCGTGTCGCCGCCGAGCTGCATCTGCCGGCACCGACTCTGAACGAGACCGTCAACCGCGTCTCGAGCTTCTTTCAAAACAGTTTTACGTACCGTCTCTGGCTCCCCGGGCTCCAACGCGGCGCCACGAATGAGACGGCGCTCGCCAGGTTCCTGTTGCGCGACCGCGCCGGCCATTGCGAGTTTTTCGCCACCGCCACCACCCTGCTGCTGCGACAGTTGGGGGTTCCGGCCCGCTACTCGGTGGGCTACTCGGTCCAGGAGCGGTCGGGTCGGAACCGGTATGTCATCCGGGAGCGGCACGCGCATTCCTGGTGCGTCTATTACGACGAGGCTGCACGCGTCTGGAAAGACCTCGACACAACCCCGGCCTCCTGGTCCGCCACAGAGGGCGCGCTGGCGCGTTTCTGGGAACCGCTGACGGATGCGTGGTCGCGTGTTTGGTTCGAGTTTCAGAAACTGCGATGGGGACAATCCGGGTTCAGGCGCTACGCGCTCGGCGTCCTGGTGGCCGCCTTGGTCGCGGTGGCGGCGAGGTTCCTGATGCGGAAGAAATGGCGGCAGCGCACGGCCCGGCCGGCGCGCGGCCGAGGGACCGCTGCCGCGCTGCCAGGCTTGGATTCGGAGTATTACCTCGTCGAGCGCGCGTTGGTCGCGCGCGGACTCGAGCGCCGCCCCGGCGAAACGCTCTCAGCGTGGCTGGCGCGTGTTGAACCGGTGGACCGCGCCCTGATCGAAACACCCAGGAAGCTGCTCCGCTGGCATTACCAGTTCCGATTCGACCCAGCGGGCTTGCCCGCCCCCAGCCGGGAGCAGTTGCGGACGGAGGTTGCTGCCTGGCTGGCGGCAGCGAGCAACGAGCGCGGCGGCGGGCCGTGAGTTTCGGGGGGGAATGCGAACGCCGGACGGACGATGCGCGCAATGTTGGGCCGAGCGGAGCGTCCAACTGCGCGCGGTCAGGTCCTCGAGTGAGCCCGGCCTTAAAACGCGCGGCGCGGCATGTCGAAGAGCAGCGGCACTGGGGCCTGGGGCTTGCGGCTCTCGACCAGGGGCGGGCCGTTGGGCCGCACCAGCGTGGGCGGGGCCAGGGCCTTCGAGTTCATGCTGTTGAGCACACCAGGGCTGCCAAAGGAAGGTGAAGCGGCCAGGGGCCGCAGGGAGTCGGAGAAGCTCGGCTTGACTGCGCTGTTGAGTTCTTTGGCGTTGGCGCCTACGACCGGGTTAAGTCCCTGGCGGGTGATGTCCGGGTAGAGGTTCACCGGATCAAGGGCGCCGGCGAGCGGTTTGGCGACGGAACCGGACCCGGACGGGCCATCGAGGAGTTTATTGAATTCGTCCGCGCGGCGTTGCCGCTCCTGACGCACCGCGGGCGCCAGGCGCGCGTTGGGGCGCATCAAACCGGTGATGCCGCCGCCCTGGCGAAGCAACGACTCGCGCAACGAGTCCTGCTCTTTGTCCATGAAGCTGCCCGCGAACCGCGCGTGATCAGAGAATCCGGGTACGCTCATCTCGGAAAAATCGCGCAAGGTCCCAAGCCCATCGGTGGCGGAGACTCCCTCGGGGCCTTGAAAGGGCCGCTCGCCGGCGGGTGTCAAAGACGGATTCTTCAGGCTCGGATCGGCTCCGGGCTTGTCCGCGTCCTTGCCTTTCTCGCCCATGTCATCGGTGGCGCCATCCCGTCCTCCCGGGCCGGCTTGGCCGGAGTCCGGCAGGCTATAGTCGCGAACGCCGAACGCTTTGCCCGCGCTCAGGTCGGTGACGCCCAATTCATCGGGTGAGCGCCGAATCCAGTCCAACCGCCGACTATCCAGCAGGTCCTTGTCGCGCACCCGGCCGGCCTTGCTCCCGGAATAGACGGTGGAAAAGGGCACCGCGCCGACGCCGCTGACGGAGCTGCCCCGGTCCATGAACCCGCCCAACGAGCCCTCGAGCTTGGAATTCCTCCGCGTGGCGTCCGGTGTCAGCACGGGGCCGCTGCTGTCCGAGAACCGGACCTGTTCCCCGGCCCGCAAGCCCAGGCAAAGCCCGCCCCACGCCACTGCCAAGGAGACAGTGACGAAGCAACATGCGCGGCCAAAATGGTGGCTAACTCGCACTCGGCTCGCCCTCGAACGCTGGGACGATAGCGGTGTCCGCACCCGGCGGGCGCGAACTTTGTATGACGATATGCCACACTTGAGACCGGATGGCGAGCAAAATGTTCAGTTTGGAGCTTCCCCATCCTGCCCTGGTTGCCGCGCACCGGGTCGTCCTCTCCCCCACGCGTCGGCGCTCCTGATCAGCCGCAGGCCGGCTGCGACGCCTAGAAATCGCTCTCCGCGGCATCCATCAGCATGGCCGCCTCGAGCCGGCGCTTGACCTCGAGGGCCACAGCCGCCCCAAACGGCGTTGCCGGATTGGCCTGCTCGTGGGCGTCGAGCCCGGTTCGCCCGAGGCGGCGCGCCTCGGTGAACAGGTGCGTCAGAGCATCGCGCAGCGCACCCAGATGGCTGCGGCGAAAGCGGCACATTGTCTCCCAGCCCGGGTCGGCTCCGGCGCAAATGTAGGCAACCATCGGGTCGGTGCGCATCGCCCGTTCCACATCCTTCGAGGCATAGATGCCCGCGGCGTAGCAGTAGCAGAGCAGGGTGAAGAGCATCCGTGGCGAAACCGATCCGGACGCGGCCGCGACCTCCCGGTTACAGATTGCAACGCCCTGCGCCGCCTCCAAGGCCAGCCGCAACAGACAGTCTTCCCCCAACACCAGCCGCAGGTCGGCCGACAGCCCCATTCTCGGTGGGCAGCTCTCGTTTGTCGTCGTCATAACAGACCTACAGTTGTGAGACACGTGTGGTCTCGGTTCATCATTCGTTACATGCTCCTCAAGGCTCGCTGATGGATGTTACAGTTTTATGGCGCCGGGGTGACGTTATCGAAACGATCGACCGGGCCGGGGGCGCGCGTCACGCGGGCTCCCGCGGGACTTGGCTGGGCAGTGCCAGCGATGGCTGGCCGCCGCGGGACTTGGCTGGGTTCGCCCCATCCGAACCGCCCCCACGTCCACAGAAGGGCGCTCCCACACTTGCTGCCAGAATGGACAACTGCTGTCGGCATCGTGCCAAAAACGACGTCTGTAGAGGCACCGCTGCGCGGGGTGAACCCGTCCGGCCCGGGCTGATCGGCGCCTGGGCCGTGCGCTCATGGGTTCACCGGGGCTCGTCCCTTTCGTGCCGCCACCGGACATCGCTGGCGTGGATCCGCGCACGCGCAACCACCTGGAAACAAGGAGGAATCAGACCAGTCTCCCTTGGTTGACCTCACCAGGGACGATTCCGGCGGACCCGGGAGCCGGCCGCTTTGTCACGTGATTGTCACCCTTTCGCCGGTAGTTTGTAACAACCGTGCGCCAACCATACGCACGGCGGCATGAAGCAGAAAATACTAGTCGTTGATGATGAAGCCGACGCGCTGGAACTGATCGGGTTCAGCCTGAGGGCGGCAGGTTATGAGGTTCTGACGGCGACCAACGGCGAGGACGCTCTGGCCAAGGCTCGGGCGGTTTCACCCAGCCTGGTCGTGTTGGACCTGCTCCTGCCCGGGGTGGATGGGCTCGAGGTGTGCAAGATCCTGCGCCGCGATCAGGCCACCATCGCCATCCCGATCCTCATGCTCTCGGCGAAGGCCACCGAGTTGGATCGGGTGCTCGGCCTCGAGCTCGGGGCGGACGATTACCTTACCAAGCCGTTCAGCCCGCGCGAACTCGTGCTGCGGGTAAAGAACCTGCTGCTCCGGCGCCAGACCCCCGAGGAAGCGGCCGAGACCTTCCGGGTGGGGGACTTGGCGATCGATGTCAAACGCCACGCCGTGAACGTGGCGGAACGCGCGGTCGAGTTGACCGCGATCGAGTTTCGGCTGCTGACCACGCTCGTCCAGCGGCGGGGACGAATCCAGACGCGGGAACAGTTGCTGCGCGACGTGTGGGCCTACGAGAACGTCATCGAAAGCCGGACGGTGGATACGCACATGCGCCGGTTGCGCGAAAAGCTCGGCGCCGCCGCCTGCCACCTGGATACCGTGCGTGGCGTGGGCTACCGTTTTCTCGAGCGCCCTGAAGTCGCTCGATCTTAACCTGCTCGCCAACTCGTTGTAACCCGCCCCGCGTAGTTTGGGGCGAGTGACACAGCGAAATCCGACAAGCGAGAAAGGTACGATCATGACGTTGCCACCACGGAGCGCCCCGGCGGATGTGGCGCTGCCTGAGGACCTCAGGGAGAGAACGGGCGAAGCGGGCTTGGTGCGCTTCGTGCTCGAAGCTGTGCAAACGGTTAATTTGCCAAGGACCGGCCCCGCCGCTTGCGACGGCGCCGGCAATCCACTACGGCCGCAGGTGATGTTGAGCGTGCTCACCTACGCCTATGGCATCGGGCTCTACGGCTCGCACCAGATCGAGTTGGCGACTCTGCGGGAAGGCGGGCTCAGCTATCTTTGTGCGGGAGCCCAGCCCGATGCGCAGGCTCTCCGCAGGTTCCGCCGACGGCACCGTGAGCGCGTCAAGCACTGCCTGCAGCGGGTGCTCGAGTTGGTGTACGAATTTCGCCTCTGGCTGGCCCATGCGGCCACCGTGCCCTGCGGGGTGGGGGAGGCGCCCGCTGCCGGGTTCACGGGCAGCGCGCGCGGGTCTCCGGACTTCGCGCTGGCCGCCGAGGAGCGATTGGAGCGGGCGGTCCTGCTGGACAGCGTGACCCTGGATGAGTAGCGATGACCTGGGCGGGCTGAAGGGGGCGTTGTCGGTCATGGCCAGCGACTCTGACATTATGAAGGCACTGATCGTGCAGAATGCCACCGGCATGTACTTGGGACGGGGTAAGGCCTGGACCAGACATGCCGAAGCCGCGTTGGCTTTCGTAAGCGAAATCCGGGCGCGCGACTTTAGCATCTACCACCGGCTGACGGACACCCGGGTGGTGATGGTGCCCCGGGACCATTCGGTGATCGCGAGGTCTCGGCGCGCCACGACGGAGTGACGCGGCGATACGTCCTGTGGAAGCTCGACCTCTGTAACATTTACGTAACTTAAATGTAACACGAAAGACGTTTTCTTGAGCGCGGCGGTGTGATTGAGTTGCTCGCACAACCTACATCCGAGCACTGCATGAAATCCAAAGACATCAACGCCGCCAGCAAGGCCGCTCGCGCCGCGGACGCGAAGGCGCGCAGCGCCGAGGCTCGCGCCACAGCGGCCCGGGAGAACGCCCGGGAGGCCCGCAAGGCGTTCAAGCAGGCCAAGCGCGCGGCCAAAGAAGCCAGGAAAGCCGCCCGCCAGGCCGCGGACAAGGCTGCGGCCGCTCAAGAGTTGCTCCGCAAGCTGCGCAAGAAGTCTGGCGGCAAGGCGAAGGGGTCGGCGCCCAAGCCCAAGCGCACGGTCGCGCCGCGGCGCAAATCTCCGCGCGCGGCTTCGACAGTGCCCGCGGCAGCCCCTGCGCCCGTGGCAGCCGCAGCCTGAGTTCTCAGCGATTTCGCATGACTTTCTCGACGAGATCCACCGCTTTGTCGCTTATGCCGACAAGCGGTTCCAACTGCGGTTGTTGGCCGGCTGTTTCGCCACCCGCCGGGCCGAGCCGGGCGTGCCCGACCGGGCGGCGGGGTTGAGTTTGCTCCTGGGCGAGAGGTGATCTCCAAGGACGCCCAGGGCGCCACCCCTCGATCCCTGCCCAAGTGCGAAACCGCGGCCCAGGTTCCGCGGTTCCTTGACCTCGCGAGGGTCTGGGCGCATGGCGGATGGCTCGGCTCCCCTGACGAAACCAGCCTCCCCGCTGCTGTCGCCTTCAACGCCCGTTTCGTGTCGTTCAATAAAGAAGGCAGGTCCAAGCTCGCACAGGGCACGAGCCGGACCTGCCGTTCCTTCGACGTATTGCAGCGCACGCCCCGCCGAAGCAAGGCGTGCCGGAAACTTACTGCGCCTTGACGCGATAGAACTTCGCGCCGGGCTCGATCGCAACGGCGAAGCTCAGGCTCGAGCCGTCACCAGACTTGACCGCGCCGGCAACGTCCATCCACGCGCCGAAGTCCGTCGTGGACTGCAGCGTGTAGGTGCGCCCCACATCAGACGCGAAGCCGATAGTGAGCGTGGTCGCATCCCTGGCCGCCGAGAGCCGGACGGCTTGCGGCGCGGCCGGCCGCGCGGCGGGCGAACCGGCGCCTTCACCCGACATGAAGCATGCCTCGGCGGCGAACCCCCAATCCGCCGCCCAATTCACGTCCTTGAAGGCGCCTTTCCAGGCAACTGGTGTGTAGAACCCGTCGTCGGGCGCCGTGCGGCTCGAGCTCAACGCCGGACTCCCCGCTTTGGGCCGCGGGTCCAAGCCAAACGCGGGGTTGTTCGTCCGGCTGATGCCGCGCAACATCGGATCCACTACCTGGTTGTTCATGCTCGCATCCGTCCACAGTGTCGGCGTCCAATCCGAACTGTTGGCTGTGCCGGTCTCCGCCAGCGGCAGGTTATTCCCGAAGCCCCACCAGATGTTGTCTTTGATCTGCGCCAGCCCCGATTGGAAATGCTTCGCGGCCTTCACGTCGATCCGCACCGCGTTGCCGCCAAAGTCGGTCACGATGCTGTTGAACAGTTTGGGCGCCGCATTCTCCCGGATCTGGAATCCCCGGTTGCCCGTCGTGCCCGTGCCTGCCCCAATATAGGTGGCGTTGTAGATCTCGAAGTTGGCGATCGGTGTGTTGCCCACCGCGATGCCGTTGGGCTCCCCGTTCCATTCTCCGCCGTTGTCCTTGCGGTCCGGCGACTGCACAATCAACCAAAACTGGTTCTTGCCGCGGTAACCCTGGTCAATGTCGAAGCTGTCGTCATCGCTGAAGAAGCTCGCCAGATACTTGGTGTTGACCGTGCCGCCGAAAAACTCGACGGAATCGTCCGCCGCTCCATAGACCTCGACATTCTCGACCTTGGTGCCGCGGCCCACGGCGCACAGTGACAGGCCGTTGATCTCCTTGTTCGGGAGAATGACCGTGCTGGAATAGCGGATCGAGACGTAACGAAACACGCCCGAGTTGTCGTCGTCATCGTTGCCGCCGAAACGGTTGAGGAACTGGCCGTTGACCTGGGTATCCGGCAAACCCTCGAAGATGTCGTACTTCGGCGAGGCAACGTTGCCGCCGGCGTCGCTGGTGGTGTTGAGGATGCTCTTGCCGTAGATGACAACCCCGCCCCAGAGACCACGGGTGATGAAGGGAATGTCGTTCGGATCATCCAAATCATCGGATTCAGAAGTGAAGATGATCGGGCTGTGGGCCGTGCCGTTGGCGAAGATTTTGGCTCCCTGGGTGATGAACAAGGCGCTGGAGTCGAGCCCGGTCCCGGCCTTGCCGCGGATCACGGTGCCCGGTTCGATGTTCAGCACGCCCCCGCCGAGCAAATACACGAATCCGTTGAGCACGTAGGTGTTGTCTCGAGTCCAGTTGTTCACGCCGGTCAGGTTGCCGGACACTTGGACCGTGTGAGCCAGATCGTCCATCGCGGGACGGTGTTGCACCAAGCCCACCTGGGACGCGAAGGTCCAATCCGCGATCCACAAATCCTCGGCATCGAACGCCCCTTTGTAAGCCACAGGTGTATAGAACCCGTCGTCGGGCGCCGTGCGGCTCGAGCTCAACGCCGGACTCCCCGCTTTGGGCCGCGGGTCCAAGCCAAACGCGGGGTTGTTCGTCCGGCTGATGCCGCGCAACATCGGATCCACTACCTGGTTGTTCATGCTCGCATCCGTCCACAGTGTCGGCGTCCAATCCGAACTGTTGGCTGTGCCGGTCTCCGCCAGCGGCAGGTTATTCCCGAAGCCCCACCAGATGTTGTCTTTGATCTGCGCCAGCCCCGATTGGAAATGCTTCGCGGCCTTCACGTCGATCCGCACCGCGTTGCCGCCAAAGTCGGTCACGATGCTGTTGAACAGTTTGGGCGCCGCATTCTCCCGGATCTGGAATCCCCGGTTGCCCGTCGTGCCCGTGCCTGCCCCAATATAGGTGGCGTTGTAGATCTCGAAGTTGGCGATCGGTGTGTTGCCCACCGCGATGCCGTTGGGCTCCCCGTTCCATTCTCCGCCGTTGTCCTTGCGGTCCGGCGACTGCACAATCAACCAAAACTGGTTCTTGCCGCGGTAACCCTGGTCAATGTCGAAGCTGTCGTCATCGCTGAAGAAGCTCGCCAGATACTTGGTGTTGACCGTGCCGCCGAAAAACTCGACGGAATCGTCCGCCGCTCCATAGACCTCGACATTCTCGACCTTGGTGCCGCGGCCCACGGCGCACAGTGACAGGCCGTTGATCTCCTTGTTCGGGAGAATGACCGTGCTGGAATAGCGGATCGAGACGTAACGAAACACGCCCGAGTTGTCGTCGTCATCGTTGCCGCCGAAACGGTTGAGGAACTGGCCGTTGACCTGGGTATCCGGCAAACCCTCGAAGACGTCGTACTTCGGCGAGGCAACGTTGCCGCCGGCGTCGCTGGCGGTGTTGAGGACGCTCTTGCCGTAGATGACAACCCCGCCCCAGAGACCGCGGGTGATGAAAGGGATGTCGTTCGGATCACTCAGGTCATCGGACTCGGAGGTGAAGATGATGGGTTTGGCCCGGGTGCCGTTGGCGAGGATCTTGGCTCCCTGGGTGATGAACAAGGCGCTAGAGTCGAGCCCGGTTCCGGCCTTGCCGCGGACTACGGTGCCCGGTTCGATATTCAGCACGCTGCCGGACAGCACATAGACAAATCCGCTCAGAACGTATTCGTTCGTGTTCTGCCAACTGATGTTGCCAGTGAGGTTGCCGCTCACCTGGACGGTGTCGGCAAGCGCAGGAGTGGTGACGCCCAGGACGGATGCCAATGCCCCGGCAGCCAGCCAGTTGCGAGTTGTTGGTTGGAGGTTCTTCATGGTGGTTTCGGTGTTGGTGTCTTTCTTGATCGAAAAGCGCGCCAAGGTAATCAAAAGAATGTCACAGATTTGTGGAGCGAAAGTGACGATCCGGTGAAATCCACCCCGCCGCCCCGTCATTGCGCGGGCTTGGGTTTCGGAACGAACACGGCCACCCCGACCGGTCCAGTGAACGAGAAGCCGGTCAATCCGCCCGGTTGATCTACAGACGGCCTGCGGAACGCCACCAGCGTCGGAAGCCCGTCCCGATAGACGCGGGCACCCACGGCGGTGTTGCTCTCGAGGAACTTCGAGGCGAACTGCGGCGTCTGGCGGTCGCCCTGGACGCCCAGGATCGTTATCATGTCCAATTCCGAGGCCTTGTTGGTCAGCGCGAGGGTCATCGTGGTTGTGCCGGGCAAGATCGAATCTGCGGGTGAGTCCACCTGTGCCCAGGCGCGTCGTTGTTTGCCGGGCGCCGGGCACGCGATGACCAGCCCAGCGTCGGGCAGCTTGATTCGGATGTCGCCCCAGAGCTTGTCCACCCTGGCCACGGTAGGCGGGTGCAGGAACATCTGAAAGGAAGCGGGGTCCCGAGCCTCGAGATGATCGTAAATGGCGAAGAAGTTCGGCGCGACGTAAAGGATGCCGCGGTGGAATCGGCTGAGCCGGCCACGGTAGGCCCCGCCGGCCTCGATTCCCGCATAGCGCCAGTCGGGCCCGGCGGCCTCCTCGATCACGCGCACGCTTCCCGTCGCGTCGAGTTGAGGCCCCAAGCCGTCCACCAACAACGGATGGGCTGTGCGGGCCGTGTCGGGTTTGCTCAGAAGTTGCCGCAGCGCTTCGCCTGCCGGGCTCGCCAGCAGAACCGCCGGACCGGCGCGCAGCTCGAGGGTGTTGAACAAATGCCCCGACTGCGGGGAGGCATCGGTGTAAAGCCGGAGTTGCACCGCATTTGTCGCCGAAGGCAGAACCACGCAGCCGTCGGCGGCCTGGCTCTGGCCGCCGCCCGCGGGCAGCGCCGGTTCGACCCCGGCGGCGAGCGCGCCCAGCACCAGCAACTTGCCGAAAGCGATCCATCCCAACCAAGCCAGTTTCATATCTGGGCCATGAGGCGGCGGTGCGTTGCGAGCTAGAAGTTGACCGTGAGCGACAGGCTGAAGGTCTGGCCCCGGCTGTAGGAATCGTAGAGCAACAAGCCCTCCTTGCCGTAGGTTCGCTCGATGTTGGGTTCGAGGAGGTTCTTGGCCATGAACTTCAAGGTGGCGCGCTTCGAGAGCCGTTGCGACACCACGATGTCGAGCGTCGGCGCGGGCTGCTCATAGACGTCCTCGGTATTGAGCTTGGTGATGGCGATCCGGGGCCCCGCCAGGTTGTAGATGAACGACGCGGCGGTGCCGCTGCGCGTGTTGTCGTAGGTGACGTCCACGTTCAGGACGTAATCGGACTGATCATAAAGCGGGCGAGTTGGGCTCACATTGGGAAAGAAGGCTTGCTTGTTCTTCAACTCCGTCGGTGTCAACCTCGCCTCCGAGGTGATGAAGGAGACGTTGCCCCCCAGGCTCAGCCGGTCCAGGCCGATCACATCCAACCGCTTGCGGGTCTCGAACTCGACTCCGTAGATGTCCGCGCGATCACGGTTGAACCACGTGATGACATCGCCCTCCTGTTTGATGTCGCCACGTTCGATCGCGCTCGCCAGGTCCTTATAGAAGAGGCTCAGGCTCACCAGTTCGCCGGGGCGTGGGAACCACTCCCAACGGATGTCATAGTTGTCAACGGCGGTGGTCTGCAGCCGAGGATTGCCCTCGACGTAATCGTTGATGACCGGATCGTAGCTGAAATAGGCGGCGGCCTCGCGGAAGGAGGGGCGAGCCAGGGTCTGGCTGTAGTTGAGGCGCAGATTCATCTTCGGGGTGAGGGCATGGATCACGCCCGCGCTGGGCAGCAGGGCCTGCTCGATGAGCGAGACGTCATTGGTGAACAAACCCGTGATCGTGCTCGCCCGGTAGCTCTCCGAGTGCACGCTCAGGTCGGTGGTCTCGTAACGAACGCCCCCCACCAGGCGCAGCTTCCCAAGCACCGGCACTTCCGCCATGAGGTAGCCAGCCTGCACCCCCAACTCGCCCCGATACCGGCTGTCGAAGCTCTGCGCAAACTGGTCCCAGATGAAGGTCAGGCTGCGCGGCTTGCCTCGGTTTGGGCCCGAGGCGAACAAGTTGGTTTGCGTCCTCAGCAACCCCAGCGCATCGGGGGTGAGAAAGCGGTTCGGATCGCCGCTGTATCCCCCCCCCCCGGGATACGTAAAACCGCGGTCCGTAAAGCCCCGGCTCGACGAGCTGTCGAAGAGCCCAAACTTGAAGGCGCCTTCCTGGGACGTCCACGTTGGGAAGGGGACGGTCCAGTTGAGCCGGCTGTTGAAGTTGTCCTCGTTCAACGCCCGAAAGTAGCGTGTGGGATTGCTTGGAATCGGCACGCTGTTGCCTCCCGTGGCCGGGCCGCTGCCAGTGTCCATGTCGTTGAAGAACCTTGCGTCCGGCTCATCCTGGGTCGTCTCGGTGAGCGCCACCAGCCAATCGAACTTGACGTGGTCCACCGCGGGAAACCGGTGCTCCCCTTTGAACTGGAGCGTATTCAGATTCCGCTCGGTCCAGTAGAGGTTGAATTTGCGGAACGTCGCAGTGGGGTCGGTGAGCTCGAAGCCGGAGTCCTGGACCCTCACGTTATCCACCGCGTTCTGATTATAGAAAAACGTGAAGCCGAGGTCGTGGTCCGCGAACGGGCGAAGGGCCAGGTTCACCATGCTGGACCAATTGCCCACGCTCAGCGACCGCGCGTCATCGTAGCGGCTCTTGGGGACCGTGCCACTCTGGTAACGGCTGGAAACGCCCTTCTCGTAGAACGAAAAGTCCCGCTTATAGCTCGCCCCGGCGAAGTAACCCAGCAGCGCGCCGCCCAGCACGTTTTGCGATCCACCGCCGGCGATCGAGAGGTTCTCGTTCGGTGGCGGGCTGTCGCGGCGCGGGGCGAAGAGAGTCGGGCCCAGCGCGCGGGTCAGCATGTCCAGGCGCGTCACGTTGCTGAGTGTCTGGAAGACCGTGGGCGAGGTGAGTGTCACCGAGATGGGCGCGGGCGGGAGTTTCTCGTTCCCGATCGCTTCCGGCAGCGCGCGGCTTCCGTCGTCCAGGGCAGCCCAGTCGCGGTTGCCACCCGTATAGGTCAGGAAATGCTTGTTGCCTGTGGCTTGGGTGTTGTAGGCCGCGCCGGCGGAGAACGAAACGAACGATTTCTCCGGGAATGATTTGGTGATGATATCGATGCCACCCCCGGTGAAGGTCCCGGGCTGATCGGGCGTGAAGACCTTGGCCACCTCGACCCGATCGATCACTTGCGAGGGGAACAGGTCGAGGGAAGCCGACTGCCGATAGGGATCGGCCGACGGGATCCTCGCCCCGTTGAGCGTCGTCGTGACATAGCGGTCGTTCAGACCCCGGATGACGGCGAACTTGCCCTCGACGATCGTTGCCCCCGAGACCTTCGAGAGCGATTCGGCGGCGTTGCCAGCGCCGACCTTCGCGAGGAAATCCGAACCAACGGCCTCGAGGATGGACAACGACTTCTGGCGCTCGAACATGATCTTCTCGGTTTGCTCGGTGAAGAGCTCGGCGGTGACCTCGTAGGCCTCGAGTTCGTAGAACTCTGGGCGGAGGTTCCCGTTCACCGTGGTGGTCTGGCCCGCCAGAACCCGGGCGTCCGTCACCACCGCCGTGGCATAGCCGGACTTGGAGAATCGCAAGGCCTGGTCGCCAGGCTGCACCTGCGGCAATTGGTAACGTCCAGCGGCATCGGTCTGCGTGGCGAGCGTGGTCCCGCGCACGGTGACGATCACCCCCGCCAACGGCGCGCCATCCCAGGCGCTCACGACCACCCCGGCGACGCCCCCGGTGTCCTGCGCCCGCCCACCCGGCAGCCCGGCCAGCAGCGCTAGAGCCAGCGCAGAAAGCACACCTCGGGCGTGCCAGGCTGATTTGGCGCACATCATGGCGTGAGGACCCGGACGGTCGAGGTCTAAGAGCGGCTGGCGCGGCTCATCTGCTCGACCTTCTCGAGGTAACGCTGGATGTTATCGCGCGGTTTGATCTTCTGCGCCTTGTGCAGCAATTCGAGCGCCTGCGGATACTTCTGGGATTGGATCAGCAACTGCGCGTGCTTGACGAACGCGTCGGCCTCGAAGCCCGGGATGGCTGCCGCGGATTGATAGCGGAACTCAGCCTTCTCCCGCTGCCCGTTGCGCGCATAATGCTCGCCGGCCAGCAAGAGCGCCTCACCATCCAAGGGGTTTCGCTGGATGACCTGCTCGAGGGTTTCGATGGCTTTGGCGCCTTCGCCGGTGGCCATGGCGACCTTGGATTCCATGCGCAACAACTTGAGCTCGTCGGCGCTCTCGAGTGCACGGCCGGCGCCCCGGATCTTGGCGAAGAGGCTCCGGGCCTCGTCCCAGGCCCCGCGGCTGACCAGGATTTGCGCGGCACGCAGCGCCTTCGCCGAATTCTGGCCGGCGTCCTTCTCGACCGCCTCGAGGTAGGCGGGCAGGGCCAGCTCACGCGCTTCTTGCGTCATGTAAAGGTCCCCCAGCATAAAGAGGTTCTGTGCGCTCGCCTTGCCGGCGCGTCGCAGCACCTCCAGACTGACGGCCGCCTTGGCGGGTTGGTCCTTCTGGATGAAGATGTTGGCCTCGAGGCTCCACAGGTTCTCTCGTTCCGGATGCTGCTCGAGCAACTCATCCAACATGGCCAGCGCGTGATCATAGTTGGCCGTCGCGACGGCGCACTTCACGAGCCCGAGCTTGTAATCCACATTCTCGGGCTCGAACACCAGCGCCTGCTGGTAGGCGCCCGCGGCCGAGACAAAGCGGTTCTCGTTCATGTACGCGAAGCCGAGCAGCCCGAAGACCTTGCCATCCGCGCCCTCCAGCGTGATGGTGCGCAGCAACGGAGCGATGGCCTCCTTATACTTCCCGTCGCGCATCAGCACGAAGGCCAGGTTCTTTTGCGCGCGGCGGTAGTCGGGGAACTTGGCCAGCGCCGATTCGAAATGCTTCACGGCGTTGGTAAACTCCGCATTCTGAAAATAGATGTTGCCGAGGGTGAAGTCGAACACCGCGGTCGCGCCCGGTTTGGCGGCGGCGAGCAGCGCGGGGACGGCCTTCTCGGGACTCTCGCGGAGCAGCGGCAGAATCTTGTCCCGGTAGAGGGCTTGTTCCTCTGGGGCCATGCGCGGTTCGGCCTCCGAGGCGAAACCATAACTACCCAGCAGCCGGCGGGAAAAGTCCGGATCATTCCAGAGCGACGCGAGCGCGTGCTCTTGTGGGAGTGGCCCGAAGGCGGCCGGCGGCGCAGCAGGGGCGGCAGGCGCCGGTTTTTCTGCCTTGGGTTCCGGCTTGCGCTTCGCGGCGGCGTGGGCTGGCGGAAACAACAGGCCCAAGGCCAGTGTAATGAGAATCAGTCGATGGCTCATGTTGACGAGTCAGGGTCGGTCAGCCGCTCGTGACGCGGAACCGCATCGGGAGGCGCAAGTAGGCCCGCACGGCCTGCCCGTTCTTCACGCCGGGACGAAACCGCCACTTGCGAATGGCCTCGAGGGCGGGCCGTTCGAATTCCGGACGGGACGAGTTCTCGACCCGCGGGTCCTCGACCCGCCCGTCTTCGTTCAAGAGAAAAACGAGGGTGACAGACCCTTCGATCTTCGCCTTGCGCAGTTCGGGCGGGTACGTGGGCGGAACTTGAGAGACGGGCTCGGGATGTTTCTCCAGATCCGCCACGTCGAACGCGTCCGTTTGCGCCGCCTCCGTGGCGGCGATTGCCCGAACCTCGCCAAAGCCCGCCAAGGCCCCGCCGCCGCCCACCGCCACATCGAGGTCCGCACTCAGGGCGATCTGTTGGGGCGCCTCGGTGAGTTGGGGTTCGGGTGGCGCCTCGGGTGGCTTCTCGGCCTCGATCGTTGGGGGCGGCGCCTGCTCTTCCTGCTGCGGCGGCAAGTCGGCCACGCTCGCCTTGCGCAACTCCAACGTCCGGGTCGGCCGGTTAACCAGGTGCGAAAAAGGCAGGACGCAAAACAACAACGCGGTCACCGAGGCCGCAATGGCGGCCGCGATCGCCAATCCGCTGGCGCTGCTCTCGTTGTTATAAACCTTGCGCATCGCACGCTGCTGGTCCGGATGCCCCAGCCTTACGCCGTGAACCGCTAGCCCTTGGCCGCGGCAAGGCTGACGTCCTTCGCGCCACCCAATTTCGCCTCATCGATGACGCGGATGACGATGCCCGAACGCGAATGTTCGTCGGCCTGGATGATGACGGGCAGCGGTTCCTTGCCGCAGAGGCGCTTCACCGTGGGGCGCACGCCGCCGAGCCCGATCTCTTTGCCGCCATAGGCGATCTTGCCATCCGGCGTCACCGCGAAGATGATGCTGTTCTTCTCCATTTGCCGGGCGCTGGCGGCCTGGGGCTTATCGACGGTCACCCCAGGCTCCTCGATGAAGCTGGTGGTCGAGATGAAGAAGATCAGGAGGAACATGATGACATCGATGAGCGGAATCAAGTTCAGCTCGATCGGTTCCTCGGGCTCGGCCAGTGTCCGGCGGAATCTCATACGCCGGCGGGGAGAGGCATCTCAGCCGCAGCGCTGGCACGGGAGACGGCGGCGCGGCTGCCACGGCGCACAAACTGGCGCGTCATGCCGTGGAGTTGCTGGCGAAAGTGCCGAAGCGTGATACTCTCGAGCCGGGCCACGAAGGTCACGAAATCGTTGCGCCAACGCTTCGCGAGGTAGGCCATCATGAGGCCGGGGATGGCGACGATCATGCCGGTCTGCGTCGCCACCAGCGCCTCGCTGATACCCTTGGCGATCACCTCGGAAGTCGAACTGCCGCCGACGCCAATCGCGCGAAAAGTCAGCAACATGCCCAGCACTGTTCCCAACAACCCAAACAGGGGCGCAGAAATCACCATGATTTTCACGAACGCCAGCCGGCGATCCAGCTCCAGCGTTTTGGCGGCTTCGACCTCCCGGAAGCGGCCCTCGATGTCGCGCAGCGAGTGCACCTGGTCCTGCGTGTAGCGGATCAACTCGCGAACCGCCGCGGGCGCCCGGCCCGCGTCGGACACCCAGCCGCGCAGCTCCAGGTCGGAAACGCGAGTGATCCCCCGGTAATACACCGTCATCAGCAAGTGGACCGCCGAGGTGTAAGTCGTGATGGCCAACAGCGCCAGGGCAGCCATCACCCATCCGCCGTTCGACCAAGTATGCCAGATTTGCTCGAGTGCCGTGTTCATAAGTCTTCCGTTAGTCAACTCCTTCCACCGCGAACCCAGACCGCGTGTCGTTCCCGAGCCCGTTGATAAACCCAACCGAGGTTTGCTCCATGCTCGCGATGACCGCTTTGGCCTTCCGGCTCAAAAACGCGTGGAGTAACAGGGACGGGATCGCCACCGCCATGCCGGTGGCCGTGCAAATCAAGGCCTCCGAAATGCCCGCGGCCAATTGCTTCGGATCGCCGCTCCCGAAGCTCGAGATCAGCTTGAAGGTGGCGATCATGCCCATGACCGTCCCCAGCAGGCCCATCAACGGCCCGGTTGTGGCCGAAAGCGCCAGGAAGCCCAGCCCGCGTTCCAACTTGGCCCGCGCTCCGAGCATCTTCTCGTAGAGGATCTCCTCGATGTACTCGCGCTTCTCGTCCGCGTGTTCCACCGCCGTGACCAGCAGGTTCCCGGCCAGACCCGGTATCGATTTGGCGCGCGCCAGCGCTTGCTCGGTTTCTGAGCCTTCCAAGTGCTCCAACACCTTCTGCAAGTCATCCTCGGTGGCGAGCCGGATACGAGACAGCTCGAGCCACTTGAACAGCGCCACCAGCATGGCCGCCACTCCCAGCCCGAGCAGCGGTATCATGATTAAACCGCCCGCCGCCAACCGCTGCACCAGTCCCTCCTCGAGCGCCGCCAATTTGAAGGCATTCCCCAGGGTGGGGTCCAGCGCCAACTCCCCACTGCCGGTCACCACCAGGTTGCGTTGCGCCGCGTCCAGCTTGGGGTCCACTTGGATCACCGTGGGGTCGGACTTGTTGAGTTCTTGCTGGAGCAGCCCGGAGGCCGCCCCTGAGGAGCCGGCGAACACAGCCACCGGCCCCAGCAAGGCCACCCGCCCCTGCTGCACCCGGCCTTGCTTGTCCAAGGCCCGGCCCTCGAACGTCTCGCCCCCGAGGGCCTGCTCGCCCCGTTTCAGGGCAGTCGTGAGCAGCGCCGAGCGTTGCGCCAGCTTCTCGGCGGCGGACAAATCCGGGCTGGCCTCGGCCTTCTCGAAAGCCTCGAAGGCGCTCTTGTATCTCGGCTCTTCGATGAAGTTCAACCGCGACCGAAACGCCCGCCCATACTCGCCGAGCAACGACTGAATGTACTTAACTTCGTCGGTCTGGCGCTTCGCCTCCGCCTTGAGGGCGTTGAGTTCCACCAATTGGTTCTCCGATGCGCGCTGCGCGCGCGCCAGCTCGGTGCGGCGATCCAGCAGTTTCTGCTCGAGCTCCGTCACCCGTCTGGCCAGCGGCAGCCGTTCCGCTTCGATCTGCCCGCGGGTGCTCGAAAGCTCGCTGAGGCTCTGCTGCAAGTCCGCTCCCGCGCCATTCGAGATGGCGTCCAATTCCTGGGAGCGGGCGCAGACGACGGCCACGATCGAAGTGGCCAGAATCAGCGAGCGTTTCATGGTCGTGCAGGCAGGGCGTCGGAAGTCCATGGCGCGTCAGTGAATTGCGGCGGGCAGCCCGATGAACTTCGCCGGCCGCTCATTCCGGTAAATGCGGATCGCCTCCCGAATGGGCGCCGCCAGGGCCGGTTTGGCGCTCCACTCCCAGGCCTTCGGCCCGGGGACGCCCACACCGGCAAAATCTCCCGTCTCGTTCACGAAATAGGCCGCTCCCAGCCCGACATAGAGCGTTTCCACGGCGATATCCTCGCCTTTGGGATTCTTGCGGCGTTCGCTGAACACCGACACCGCGTTGTTGAACTTGTCCAACTCATTCAGGATGCCCACCACGACCTGCATCCGCTCGGCGGCAGTCGCCTTCGTTTTCGAGTCGGCGGGGATGCGTGCCAGCAACGGCCTGAGGATTTCCTGGAGGGGCGCCGGCAGTTGCGGGACCTGCTTGATCAACTCCTGTTCGAGCCCCGCGGCCACCGTGCGGGCGCGATCCAGAGCCTCGCCGGCTGATTTCTGCTGGCCTTCGGCTTCGGCCTGCTCCTTCTGCACTTGAACCGAGTTGGTCGAAACCTTCGAGAGCTGTTCGTCGAGGGATTTGACCTCGCGTTCGTAGAGCTGCACGGTTTGCTCGAGGGTCTCCTTTTCGGTCTGCCAGTCACTGCGCGCCTTCGAGATGAGCTGGCGGGCCTCGACCCACTTCTCGAGGGTCGATCGGGTTTGGCTCAACAGGCTCTCCCCACAAACCGCGGGAGACAGGGAAACCAGCCAAACGGCCACCAGGTGCCAACTGCGTGCTGTGATTCTTGTCGTCACTGCGCGAGTCTTGTCCAGGCGAGTTACGTAATGATGTCGGCTATGTTACGAATTGGTGAACTCCGAGGCGCCAGACGCGGCCGCCGGGTTGGCGCGCGGGTCGCCGGCTCCCGTTGGCGCCATTGCGACGGCGTCATGCCGTAATGCTTCTTGAAGAGGACGTTGAAGAGGCTGAGGCTGCGATAGCCGCTCTCCTGGGCCACCTCCGCGACCTTGACGCCGGTTCCCACCAGCAATTGCCCGGCCTTGCGCAGACGCAGCTCGGTTTGGCGGTCCCGTGGTGACTTCCCAAATTGACTCCGGAAGAGGCGCCCGAAGTGCCGGGTCGTGCAACCGCAGAGGCGGGCCAGTTGTTCGGGTGAATAGCGGGCGAATTCCATTTCCGGCATGCGCGCGATGAGCTCTTCGAACCGATGCACCGCCGCCGGGACGCGCGGTGGCGGCGCAGGCTGGCGTGTCAACTCCTCATCGAACACCGCTCCGAGGATGCCGAGGAGCTGTGCCCGGGCGGTTAAGCCACGCCCTGGCCGTTGGCCGGCGCCCAGCTCGGCGAAGCGTTGTGCGGCGGGATGGAGGCTGGACAGCACACGCACCGCCTGGGCGGGCTCGGCGGCCCATTGGTCAAAGCACTGCCGCTCGAGCGGCGGCAGCAATCCCAAGAGGAGGTCGGGCTTGAACACGAACCCTTCGAGCCTGGCTTCATGCAATCGGCTGGCCCGCACCAGGCCCCGGGCCCGCGGTGAGAGGATCAGAACCTCGCCCTGCGCCAATTCCAGCGGCTGCGGGCGGCCCAGCCAATAAGCCGGGCCGGCCGCCAATCGCACCGCGTGCCAACCGACGGCAGGCGGACTCCATTCCTGCCCGGGTAGCAGCGTGAGTTCTTCGAGACGGAGATGACCGATGGCTCGCATAGGCGCACAGGCGCAATAAGTGTCTATCAGACATTTGTTACATCAGCATGTCGAATAGGTTACATGTCGGTTACGAATGCGGCCCGAGGGCGTTCGGTGGCCAGTTCCGTCGGCTCTACAGCCACATCCGACACGCCTGGATGACCGGAACCAGGCCCGCCGCGGGCGCGCTTCGCGCCGCATCACTGCCGTGCGGCACCGGACGGAAGCGGTTTCGGAACGGTGTTACTTGAAGCGGATCCAGGCGGGGGACAGGCCGTTCGGAGTTCGTTGCGCAGTGAGGCGAGCCTCGACGGCCCGTCGAGCCTTCCACGTTTCGGACCTGTTATGTCTGCCGGGCGACACCCTGTAACAATCGGATCTGCCTCGTGCCTGCAGGGTTGAGCGCCACCTCGTGGGCGCGGTCCAGGCCTGATCGTCGGCCGCCTCACCCAATCGTCACTTTGGGGGAGGCGCTCGAGCCGATAAGGTGGTCCGCGTGGTTCTGCGTGGCGGCGCCGCGGGTGTGGTTCGTAACCGAATCGTAACAATACCGACACCGGATTGTCACAGGACGCGCCCAGCATGTGTGGGCGATGACAACCGCTAATTCAGCAACCCAACCAACAACATGCATCCGCATCAAGCGAATGGGCCAATGGCTCCTGGCCGGCACGGGCGCCGTAGCGTCCCTCATTTTGGCCACACCGGCTCGAGCCCAGAGCAGCGGCCACCTCCTGGAGCTTTTGACCAAGAAGGGAATCCTCACCACCAAGGAGGCCGAGGACCTGAAGGCCGAGGCCACCCAGACCAACGCCGTGAAATCCGCGGCGAGCAAGTGGAAGCTCAGCGACGCGATCAAAGATATCGGTTTGTTCGGTGATATGCGCTTCCGCTACGAGTATCGCAGCGTGGAGACGGTGGGCGGTCAGGACGGCTACCGGGAGCGGTTCCGTTACGCGTTGCGGCTCGGATTGCGCGGCGATCTGCTCGACCACTTCTATTATGGTCTGCGACTCGAGACGGCGGCCAACCCGCGTTCGCCCTGGGTGACGTTCGGCGACGAAAGCGCCTTCCCGTTTCCCGGCCCCTCGAGCAAGTCCAGCGACGGGGTCAACATCGGCCAGGTCTATTTAGGCTGGCGGCCGGCCGACTGGGTTGAACTTACGGTCGGCAAGATGCCCAACCCGCTCTACACCACCACGATGATCTGGGACGGCGACATCAATCCCGAAGGCGCGGCGGAGAAGTTCAAGTGGACTTTGGGGAAGGTGGACCTGTTCGCCACCTTCGGGCAGTTCCTCTACCAGGACGCAAATCCCGACAAGGCCATCACGCCGTTCTTCGGGACCGTGGCTCACCAGAGTGACGCGTTCTTGCTCGCCTGGCAGGTCGGCGCGAACGTGAAGCTGGGGCCGGACATGTCCGTCAAGGCTGCGCCCACGCTCTACAATTACACCGGACGGGGCTCAAGCGCAGGGTTCAACACCTACTTCGTCGGGGAGGGAGTGGCCAATGGCTCGAACCTCAAGCCGCCCGGCTACGCGGCCAATGACTTCTCCGTGAACCAGACCGGGATCAACGACCTGATGGTCTTCGAGGCGCCGGGTGAGTTCAACTTCAAGGTCGGGTCGTACAAAGCCCGCGTGTTTGGGGATTTCGCGCTCAACCTCAACGGAGCCGACCGCGCGCGGCACGCCCAGTTGGGCGCTGGTTCGCCGCTGACGCGCGCGTACACGGACGAGAACCTCGCCTACCAGGTCGGCCTCGGCTTCGGGAACCTCGGCTTGGTCTATGGCAGCACGTCGAAGAAGGGCACATGGGAGGCGCGCGCCTATTGGCAGCATACGGAGCAGTATGCGGTGGACGTGAACCTGAACGACTCGGATTTCCTCGAGGGCCGTGGGAACCTCGAGGGATTCTATTCCGCGTTCGCTTACAGCATCACGGATAACATCATCGGCACCATCCGCTACGGGTACGGCCGGCGCATCAACCGGAACTTGGGGACAGGCGGCAGCAACCAGGACATCCCGCAGATCAACCCCGTCAACAACTATAACCTGATGCAACTGGACCTGACTTGGCGGTTCTAGGCCCTCGCGCGATGACGACTCCACACCTGGAAGCCGCGCTGAGGCGAGCGGTCGAGGGCATTCGCTCGAAAGTCATCGAGATGGGGGCGCTGGGCGAGCGCGCCCTGCAGGCGAGCCTGCGGGCGTTTCTCGAGCGCAACCGGCAGTTGGCCTACGCGGTGATTTTGCGCGACCAGTACCTGGACGAACTGGAGACCGAGATCGATCGGCTCTGCCTCGAGTTCATCGCGCGGCAGCAACCGGTGGCCACGGACCTGCGGTTTGCCTTCACCGCCATCAAGGTCAACAAAGAGCTCGAACGAATCGGCGACTACGCCGAGAGCGTCGCCCGCCAGGTGCTCCAGCTCAGCACCCTCGAGGCGCCCCCCCCGGACCGCCGGTTCGAGGAGTTGGGCAACCTGGCGGCGCACATGCTGCATGACGCGGTGCAGGCCTTCCTCGAGCAGGACGCCGACCTGGCGCGGCGCACGATGGCGATCGAGGAACGGGCCAACGAACTGCGCAACGGAATCAACGCGGAGCTGGCCCGGTTGAACCAAGCGGGCCAGCTCGCGACGGCGGCGTTGACGCCGCTGATGACGATCGCGCGGCGGTTCGAGCGGGTGACCGACCAGACCAAGAACATCTGCGAGGAGGTGCTCTACCTGTGCACCGGTGAGTTCATCAAGCACCCGGGCGCCGAGGCGTTCCGCATCCTCTTCGTTGACGAAGGCAACTGTTGTCTGAGCCAGATGGCGGAGGCCATCGGCATCGCGCTGGACACGCCGCGGTTCGTCTTCAGCAGCGCCGGCCTGGCGCCGGTGCCGCTGGACCCCAGGCTCGTCGAGTTCCTGGCGGGGAAGGGAATCGATGCCAGCCGCCAGGTGAGCAAGACTCCCGAGCAAATCCCCAACGCGGCACATTACCAGGTGCTCATCGCGCTGGGCGACGCCGCCCAGAAGGCTTTCCCAGCGCCCCCGACCAAGACCGTCTGCCTCACGTGGCCCGCCACGGACCCGGGCGCCGTCCCCGGGAGCCTGGAGGCCGCCCGACCGGCTTTTGAATCCGCCTACCGGTCGCTGGATGAGCACATCCGCGATCTGGTGGCGGCGATCCGCGGACAACCCCCTGAAACCACGACCCCATGAAAGCACCCACACGTCTCACCATCGTCCCGCAAATCAACCCGCTGTTGGCCGGCGTAGCCGCCGTGTGCCTGCTGGCCTCCGGTTGTGGCAAGAAGGACGAGAACGCCGCCGCGCCCGGCACGGAACGCGCCCCCGCCCCGAAAGAAACCACAACCGCCAAGCCCGTCGAAATTCGGGTGAAAGGCTCGGACACGATGATCCAGCTCGCCACAGCGTGGGCGGAGGCCTATCGCAAAGTGAAGCCGAACGTGTTCGTGAATGCGAACGGCGGGGGCAGCGGCACGGGCATCGCCGCGCTGCAAAACAACAGCACTGACATCTGCAACGCGTCGAGGGAGATGAAGCCGGAGGAGCGCGAGAAAGTGAAGGCGGCGGCCGGCAAGGAGGCCAAGGAGATCGTGGTGGCCTACGATGCCCTGGCGGTGTACTCGCATCCCTCGAATCCCATCAAGGAGATCTCGGTCGAGGAGCTGCGGGAGATTTGGGCTGAGGGCGGCTCGTTCACCATGTGGGAGCAGGTGAATCCGGCCTATCCGGGGAAGATCGTCCTGTTTGGCCGGCAGAACAACTCGGGGACATACGATTACTTTCGCGAGCACATCTGCGGCAAGACGCCCGAGAAGAAGCAGCGCGAGTTCCGGGGCGGCATCAGCGAGATGAACGGTTCGGCGGAAGTGGTCGAGAACGTGGCCCGCACGCCGCTCGGGCTGGGCTACAGCGGCATGGGCTACAAGACGCCCAAAGTCAATTGGCTGAAGATCTCGAGCAAGAAGGGCGAACCAGGGGTCGAGCCCGGGACCGAGGCGGCGCGCACGGGGAAATACCCGGTCTCGCGCAAGCTGTACCTATACACCGCCGGGGAGCCCACGGGCGAAATCAAGGCATTCATCGACTGGGTGCTCTCGCCCGCCGGGCAGAAGATCGTCGAGAAAGAGGGATTTGTTCCTCTGCAGTAGCAGCCGGATCACGCGGCGCGATGCGCAGACCGCCGGAGGCCCGCTCGCGGGAGTCAGGCACCGGACCTTAATCTGATGGATATGCCCAGCGCAACCCCACGTCCGGCCCGCCGGAGGTTTAGTCTATTGGACGCGCTCGAGAAGCCGACCGAATGGCTGATTTACATCTGCGGGTGGAGCGGCATCGTGGCGGTGGTGGCGATTTTCCTGTTCATCTTCAAGGAAGCGGCACCGATGGCGCCGCGACTCGACTGGGTTCAGTTCTTCACCAGTGCCCGCTGGATTCCGGCGCCCGGGGCTGGCAATCCCCCGAGCTTCGGCGCGCTGGCGCTGATGGTGGGGACGTTGGCCACCACGTCGATCGCCCTGCTGATCGCCGTGCCGGTGGGGTTGGGCGCCGCCGTCTATATCTCGGAGTTCGCCCAGGGGAAGGTCAAGGAGACCCTGAAGGTGCTTATCGAGATGCTGGCGGCGATCCCGTCCATCGTCTGGGGGTTCATTGGGTTGATGGTACTGGGCCCCTTGATCCAGGGTTTCTTTTCCGCCGAGCCGGGGAGTTGGTGGAGCCGGGCGATGGTGACGCTGCATCTGGCCGGCAACGAGACCGGCGCCACCCAGGGCACGAACCTGCTCACCGGCGGCATCGTGCTGGCGTTGATGAGTGTGCCGCTGATCGTGTCCCTTTCGGAGGACGCGCTGCGGGCGGTGCCGGATTCGTATCGCGAAGCGGCGCTGGCCTTGGGGGCCAATCCCTGGGAGATGGTCCACCGGGTACTCTTCCCGGCGGCGCGCAACGGTTTGCTGGCGGCGTGCATGCTCGGGATGGGACGGGCCATCGGCGAGACCATGGCCGTGCTGCTGGCCGCCGGCCACAGCAACCGCATCCCGGCGGTGCTCACCGACCCGGTGCGAACGATGACCGCCACCATCGCCGCCGAGATGGGCGAAACGGTGTACGGCAGCGACCACTACCGCGTCTTGTTCATCCTGGGCATCGTGTTGTTTGTAGTGACCTGCGCGGTGAACGTGGCCGCCGACCTCATCGTCAAGGGTGTCAAGAGCCAGGGCCAGAGCTCCTAACCGTTGCCGCCACCGTTCGCGTCCCCGCACCACCACGATGAGCGCAGTCGAGCCCAGCCCCGCCCCGTCGAATCCGTTCGCCCCGGGTGAATTCGAGCGCCGCAAAGACCGCCGCGCCGCGCGGAACCGGCGGCTCATGCTGGTCTGCTGTTTGTTGCTGGTGGTTCCGGCGGTGGCGATCCTGGTGGACATCTTCATCCGGGCAGCGCCCGTGCTCTCGCTCGAATACCTCTGGGAGAATCCCGTGAACAAAGGCAAGGAAGGCGGGCTTTGGGCGCCGTTGGCGGGCACCTTTTTCCTGGTGCTGGGGTCGTTGGCGTTCGTGGCGCCCATTGGAATCCTGGCCGCCATTTATCTCAACGAATACGCCCGGGACGGTTGGTTCAAGCGCCTGATCGGCGTGACGGTCACGACGCTGGCGGGCGTGCCCAGCATCGTGCATGCGCTATTTGGGCTGGGGGCGTTCGTGTTGGGCCTGCTCCCGGCGCTCAACCGCGTGCTGGCCGACCCCGCCGACCCTGCCAGCCGCTGGCAGGCGGGGTTGCTGACCGCCTCGATGACCATCGCCGTGATGACGCTGCCGGTGATCATCACCGCCTCGCGCGAGGCGCTCGGGGCGGTGCCCCACGCCTTTCGCGAAGCGTGTTGGAACCTCGGGGCTACGCGCTGGCAGACCATCCGCACCATTGTCCTGCCCAACTCCTTCGGCGGCATCCTGACCGGTGTCATCCTGGAGGTGTGCCGCGCTGCCGGGGAGACGGCGCCGATTCTCTTCACCGGGGCAACCTTCTTCAAGTTTGTGGCTGACGAGGGCTGGGGCAAGCTGTTCCCGTACCACATCGGCGAGCCGTTTATGGCGATGTCCATGCACCTGCACGTGATCTCGAGCCAAATCTCCCAGATGCCTGACATGATGAAGTACGGCTGCGCGGCGGTGCTCATCGGCCTGATCCTCTGTGTGAACAGCTTCGCGATCGGCCTGCGCATCTGGCTGCGCGGACGCAAGCGTTGGTAGCGCAGCATGAGCGATCCCGGCCCTCACCTCGAGTTCCGCGGCGTGTCGGCGTTCTACGGCCCCAGGCAGGCGCTGCGGGACATCAGTTTTTCCGTGGCCCGTCACAGCATCCTGGGCGTGATCGGCCCCGCCAACTCGGGCAAGACCACGCTGTTGAAGGCGTTGAACCGGACGCTCGAGTTCATCGCCGGCGCCCGCGCGACCGGCGCGGTGCTGCTCGACGGGGTGAACGTGGCCGAGATGCGCGACCCCACAGAGCTGCGCCGGCGGATTGGAATGGTCTTTCCGTTGCCGGTGGGGTTGCCGTTGACGATTTACGAGAACGTGGCTTATGCGCCGCGGCGCATGGGCATCCGCGACCGGGGCCAACTGGATGAGATCGTCGAGCGTTCCCTGCGCCAGGCGGTGCTCTGGGACGAAGTGAAGGACCGGCTGAGCATGCTGGGCACACGCCTCTCGGGCGGCCAGCAGCAGCGATTGACCCTGGCGCGGGCGTTGTCGCTCGCGCCGGAGGTGCTCTGCCTGGATGAGTTCAGCATCGCGATCGATCCCGTGACCACGATGCGCATCGAGCACGTGCTCCAGGAACTCAAACAGCGCATGACCATCGTGCTGGTGACCAACCTGGTGCAACAAGCCCGCCGGCTGGCCGATCACACCCTCTTCCTGTGGCGCGGCGGGATCGTCGAGCTCAGCCCCACGGACGTCGTCTTCAGCGACGCGCCGAAGGACCGGCGCACCTTCGATTACGTGAACGGGATCTTCGGATGAGCGCCGTCCCCCCCCCCTGCATCGCCGCCCGCGGCCTCAACTTGTGGTATGGCAAGTTCCAGGCGCTGTTGAACGTCTCGGTGGACATCAAGGCGGGCCTGATCACTTCGCTGATCGGACCCTCGGGCTGCGGCAAGACCACGCTGCTGCGCTGCTTCAACCGGGTGAACGAGCGCTACGGCTACGTCACCACCACCGGCGAAATCAAGGTCCTGGGCCAGAACATCTATGAGCCCGGCGTCTCACTGATCGAGTTGCGCAAGTCCGTCGGAATGGTTTTTCAGCGCCCGAACCCGCTGCCGATCTCGGTCTATGAAAACGTGGTCTTCGGCCTGCGGATTCACACCGAGCGCCAGGCCCAGACCCGCCCGGTGCTGGACGCGGCGGTGCAACAGGCCCTGACCGAGGTTGGTCTTTGGGAGGACCTCAAGGATCGCCTGGACACCAAGGCCACACGGCTGCAACTCGAGCAGCAGCAGAAGCTCTGCATCGCGCGGCTGCTGCCGCTCAAGCCGCGCATCATCCTGATGGACGAACCCTGCTCGGCCCTGGACGTCGAAGGCACGCGGGCCATCGAGGAGCTGATGCTGGGTCTCAAAGGGCGCTATAGCATTGTCATCGTCACGCATAACATGGCGCAGAGCCGCCGGATCAGCGACGAATGTCTCTTCATGCTCCTGGGTGAACTGGTCGAGCACCGGCGCACCGAGGATCTCTTTCTCAATCCGTCCCATCCCAAAACCGCCGAGTACATCGAGGGCCGCTATGGTTGAGCGCCGGTGCTGACATGGACCGTCCCGTAAATTGCCTGGCCGGCCTCGTGGCGGCAGTCCTGACCACTGCGCTGGCGCAGGCCGGCACGATCACCGCCAAGGGCTCCGACACCCTGGTCATCCTGGCCCAGAAGTGGGCCCAGGCGTACATGACCGGCCATCCCGGCACAACCATCCAGGTCACCGGTGGCGGGTCGGGGACCGGCTTCGCGGCGTTGCAGAACCAAACGACCGACCTGGCCAATGCCTCGCGTCCGATTCGCGCGCGGGAGACCGAGGCCTGCATCAAGGCCTTCAACAAACGCCCCACCGAATACAAGGTTTGTCTGGACGGCCTATCGGTGTACGTCCATGCGCGGAACCCGGTCACACAACTGACCCTGCAGCAGCTCGAGGGCATTTTTACGGGCCGCCTCCGGAACTGGCGGCAGCTTGGGGGTGAGGACGCTCCCATCACAGTCTATAGCCGCGAGAACAGCTCGGGCACTTACGAGTTCTTCAAGGAGCGTGTGCTCAAGGGCAAGGACTATCTGGCCTCCGCCCAGACCATGCCCGGGACGGCCGCCGTGGTCCAGGCCGTGGGCAAGGACGCGCATGGCATCGGCTATGGAGGCGCGGCCTATGGCGTCGGCGCGGCCGACGGCGCCGGCGCCCGGCGGGTGGCCATCAGGAAGGACCCCGCCTCACCCGCGATCGTGCCCAGCGAAGCGAGCGTGGGCGACGGAACTTACCCGATGTGGCGTTACCTCTACATTTACGTCAATCCCGCCCTCGACAAGGGTGAGGTGGCGGCGTACCTCGCGTGGATTCGTGGCGAGGAGGGCCAACGCATCGTCAAGGAGGCCGGTTATTACCCATTGCCCCCGGGCGACCGCAAATGAGGGCCGCCCCGATTCTAATCGGCAGTTCCTCCTGCGATCACGCTAGCCCAAGGCGAGGCGGCGCTCGGGTGCTCGGAACATGAATTGCCAAGCTCGCCTTGGCAGCTTTAAGTTGCGCGCCTGTGACTGTGCCCGCCTCGAACGCTGAAGCCGCGCCGGCTTGGACCGGGCTCACCCGGAGCCGCAGGTCGCGGCTTGGGGAGTGGCTGGCCGAGAAATGCGTCCTGGCCGTGGCCCTCTCGACGGTGCTGCTGATCCTGCTCATCTTCGTGTTCGTGGGCCGCGAGGCGCTGCCAGTCGTGCTGGGCCGGGTCAACAGCGCCGCGGCGCAGCCAGCCATCCCGCCGGAACAGATGGACTCGATGCGTGACGACCAGTTGCGCGCCTACCTCGGACTGAGCCCGGCGGAGTTCGCGGCCAAGGACCGCGCGACGCTGCGGTTGCTCATGCAAGTCCGGGCGGAGGCGGCGGCCGAGGCCCCGGCGGACAAGGACGCGCGCGTGAACACGGCGCAGTGGCGGTACCTCCTGCTGCCGTACCAGTGGACCGGATACACGGGCCCCGAATTCATCTGGCAGCCGATCTCGCAGGTCCGGAAGTACAATCTCGTCCCGCTGCTGGTGGGGAGCTGCAAGACGACCCTCGTGGCGTTGTTGTTTGCGGCGCCGTTGGCGCTCGCGGCGGCGCTCTATGTGTCCCAACTGGCTCCGTCCGGCCTCCGGGAGTGGTTGAAGCCAATGATCGAACTGCTGGCCGGAGTGCCTTCGGTGGTGCTGGGCTTCTTTGCCTTGATGGTGATGGCCTCGGTGCTGCAAGGCTGGTTTGGCTATCCCTCGCGCCTGAACGCTTTTGTGGCGGGCCTTGCGCTGGGGCTGGCCAGTGTGCCGGTGATCTTCTCGATCGCGGAGGATGCCCTGAGCAGTGTGCCGCGCAGTTATCTCGAGGGCGCCCTGGCGCTGGGAGCGTCGCGTTGGGAGGCGGCCTGGCAGGTGGTGGTGCCGGCGGCGGCGCCCGGAGTGTTCGCGGCGCTGGTGCTCGGGTTCGGGCGCGCCATTGGCGAAACCATGGTCGTCCTCATGGCCAGCGGCAACGCGAGCATCATGTCCGCGAGCCTCCTGGACTCGACGCGCACGCTGACCGCCACCATCGCGGCCGAACTGGCCGAGACGGTCTTCGGCGGCCAGCACTATCGCGTCCTTTTTCTGCTCGGGCTGCTGCTGTTCGGTTTGACCTTCGCTTCCAACCTGGCCGGTGAAGCGATCATTCTGCGGCTCAAGCGGAACCTGGAGGGCAGGGCATGACGCATCCGGCGCTGACTGAGGCCAAGCCCGCCGCCGGGTTCCACCGCCGCCGCCGCGCGTTTTGGCCCGCCTTTCTGACCGGCCTGACCGGTCTGGCCACGTTTTTGATCGTGGCGATCCTGGCGTTGATCGTGGCGAACATCGCCGTGCATGGCTGGCCTGTGCTCTCGTGGCGGTTCGTCACCGGCGGCGTGGGGGAGGACATGTTCGATCCGCGCCGCACGGGTCTGTTGCCCATGGTGTTCGGCACCAGTGCGCGCGTGATTCTCATGACGTTGTTCGTCATGCCCCTCGGGGTGACGACCGCTGTGTATCTTACGGAGTACGCGCGGGCGGCTTCCATTCCGACCCGCCTGGTCCGAACCGCCGTCAGCAACCTGGCCGGTGTGCCGTCCATTGTGTTTGGGCTGTTCGGCGTGGGCTTCTTCATTGATTTCGTGGGCGGGCGAATGGACCGGATGCTCGGCGGGGGCCAGGGCCAGCCCGTCTGGGGGAAGGGCGCGCTCCTTTGGGCCTCGCTGACCCTGGCGGTGATGACGCTGCCGGTGGTGATCGTCGCCACCGAGGAGGCCCTGCGCGGCATCCCGGCCGGACTGCGTGAGGCCAGCCTCGCCCTTGGGGCCACCCGGCTGCAAACGATTTGGCATGTGGTGCTGCCCCAGGCCCTGCCCGGCATCCTCACGGGTGGCATTCTGGCCGTGGCCAGAGCCGCGGGTGAGGTCGCACCGATTCTCCTGACCGGGGCGGCCTTCTACATCCGCGACCTGCCGCGCTCCCTCACCGACCAATTCATGGACCTGGGTTACCATGTCTTCGTGCTCTCGACCCAGTCGCCGGACATCGAGCGGACCCGCCCGATTCTCTACGGGACGGTGCTGGTGTTGCTGTTGCTGACGCTGCTGTTGAACCTGGTGGCAATCCTGGTGCGGGCCAGGGTGCGCAGCCGGCTCCGCGCCGCGCACTGACCTTGCCGCCATGACTGCCCCTGCCACACCAGCGCTGCCGTCCGCCCGCCCCCAACCCGCGGCCACGGGAGGGGCGCCGCGGACGTTGCTCGAGACCCAAAACCTGTCCGTCTATTACGGTCAGGCTCGCGCCCTGGCGGACGTGTCGCTGGCGATCCCCGAGCGGCTTGTAACGTCCCTCATCGGCCCCTCCGGCTGCGGCAAATCGACGCTATTGCGGTGCTTCAACCGCATGAACGACCTCATCCCCGGCACGCGCACCACCGGTACCGTCCGCATCGCCGGCCACGACATCCATGACGCCGCGGTGGACGTGATCGAGTTGCGCAAGCGGGTGGGAATGGTGTTCCAGCGATCCAACCCGTTTCCCAGGTCGGTGTACGAGAATGTCAGCTACGGGCTGCGGCTGCATGGCGCGCGGCGCGGGGCGGGACTCGACGAGGTCGTCGAGCGCAGCCTGCGGGGAGCGGCGCTGTGGGACGAAGTCAAGGACCGGCTGCACTCGAGCGCCCTGAGCCTGTCGGGCGGCCAACAGCAGCGGCTCTGCATCGCCCGCGCCATCGCCATCCGCCCGGAGATTCTGCTGATGGATGAGCCAGCGTCGGCGCTCGACCCGTTTGCCACCGCCAAGATCGAGGACCTCATTATCGAGCTGAAGCGCGAATTCACGATCGTCATCGTCACCCACAACATGCAGCAGGCCGCCCGCATCTCGGATCGCACGGCGTTCCTCTACCTGGGAGAACTCATTGAATATGACCAGACGGGGCGGCTGTTCACTCATCCCGCGCAACGCCAGACCGAGGATTATGTCACCGGACGCTTCGGCTGATCGACCTGCCGCGGTTGGCGGCAGTTTGACTTCTCCCGCTTGAGAGTCGAAAGGTAATCATGACCGCACGTTTCGATCAGGACTTATCCGAGCTGAAAGAAAAATTGCTGACTATGGCCGCGCAGGCCGAGGCCTCCGTGCGCAACGCCCTCAGGGCCCTGGTCGAGCGGGACGACGACGTGGCCCGCCAGGTCAAAGAGGAGGACGACATTCTGGACCAGCTCGAGATGGAGGTGGATGAGATGGCCATCACGCTGCTGGCCAAGGCCCCCCTGGCCACCGACCTGCGCCTGATCACCGTGGCGATGAAAGTCTCCCACGATCTGGAGCGCGTCGGCGATGAGGCCACAGCCATCGCCCGGCGGGCCGTCGAGTTGAATCGCGAGCCGCAGCTCAAGCCCTACATCGATATCCCGCGCATGACCAACATGGCGCTGGACCTGCTGCGCGAGGCCCTCGATGCCTTCGTCCACCGCGATACCCCGAAGGCCCGCGCCCTCATCCCGCGTGACAAGGAGGTGGACGCCCTCAACAAGCAACTCCACCGCGAGCTGGCCAGTTACATGATCGAGTCCCCAGCCACCATCGAGCGTTGTTTGAACCTGATGACGATCTCGAAGCGTCTCGAACGCATTGCCGATCATGCCACCAACATCGCCGAGGAGGTCGTCTATCTGTACGAGGCGCGCGACATCCGCCACACCGGCAAGACCGGCGCCTGACCCGGCGCCGCTGGCGCCGTTCCCGCGCCTGTTCCTGGCCCGGGTGGTCCGATGGTCAAGTGGCGTGGGTTGGCGGAGGTGGCGATAACGTGAGACAATTGTCACACGTTATCGTCACATTGCCGGGGCTCCTCCCCGCGCGTGTCAATGCGTAAGTGAATAGACGGCAATGTTGAGGGCCAGCTTCTGGCCGTCCTCGGGGCCCACCCCTTTGCCGGGATTGCAGCGGCTGGTCATGCTGAAGGCGCAACAGAGGCCGTCCTCGCACATCACCATCACCAGGTGCCCTTGCACGTAAAGCCCTTCCAAGTGGATGTCTTTGCTCTCGTGCAGGCTGCGCACGCGTGTGATGCGATAGAACGAGCGGTAGATGGGATGATCGTACGGCAGCTCTTTCACGCTCTCGCCGGCGAACAGCCGGGCGAACTCGCGCCGCGCGGCCTTGGGGAAATCGGGGTTGGTGCAGCATCCTGAGAGGAAGAGGAAACCGCCATGAGCCAGGTATTTGCGCAGGGCCTCGAGCTCCTCGCGGCTGAGCACAAAGTCGTTGTGGCCGTTCATGAAGACGAACGGCGTTTCGAAGAGGTCGGCGTCGGTGAGCCGGACGCGCTTCTCCTGCTGCACGCGGATTGTGGAAGCGCGTGAGACGAGCCGCAAGAGTTCCTGGCCCACCCCTGAGCAATCGTTGCCGTCGTTCTGGCTGTAGCGAAGCCGTCCCATGAAAAACGTGGCGGTCGGGTCCAGCGCCGGCGCCGGGTCCCCGGCGAAAGACCAGGCGCCACTGAGCGCGAGCGCAAGAAGGAGCCCGCGTGCCGCGGAGCCAAGCCGGGGTGTGGAAGGCGTCATAGCTCAGGCCACCAGCCAGCGTTTGCGGAGGGTCCACTCGGCCGCGAGGCTGCCTAGCACCAGGGCCAGCGTCCAACCGTTGATTCCGGCCGGGAGACGGACCGGTTTTGCGCGGCGGAGCTGCTCGACTTTCGCGGTGATCTGGCTGACGAGCGCCCGCGCGTCGGCGCACTCCTCGACTTTGAGGGCGAAACCATCGCTGACGGAGGCCCATTGGCGGAGCGTCTCGAGGTTGCGCGCGGTGTCGCGGAACTCGAGGTTCTCTTCGCGGATGTCGATGGTGCGGGTGGCGACCGGGACCTGGCGGGCATCCTTGACCTCGAGAGTGTAAAGGCCCGGGGTTTCGGCGCGGAAGCGCAGGGCCACGGGCCGGCTTGGCATCAACTCGACACTTTGCTCGAGTACCCGCTGATGCTGCTGATCCTCGACCCGGACCGAGTAGCGGACCGGGTTTGCGGACGCTGCGCTCGAGTTGGGCCTGCGCTCGAGAGCGCATTGGACGTCCATGTGCGGTTGGAGTTCCTGGTCGGCGAGGTGGATCGTGACTTCCTGCCGGCTTGCCTCGCCCAGGAAGCGGAGGAGTTGCCGCCAGAACCGGTCGAAATGCTGGGGCTCACATTCACGCGCGAGGCGCCAGCGCCAGAAGTTCTGGACGCAAATCACCGCGGACATCCCGGCGCCAAACCGCTGGGCCGCCATGAGCACGCGCTTGCCGTTGGGTCCGTCGTCCTCGGGATGCACTGCCCAGACCTGTGCGCCCGGTTTTGGCGCCTCGACGCGGCCGTACTGGGAGAAGGCCGGCAGTTGGGCCCAAACGTCCGCCGAGGCGCGATCACCCGCGAGCTGGAAGAGCGGCTCGCGCGCGGCTTCCGGCGTGAGGCGCAGGCGGAAAGGCCGGTCCAATTCCTGAACGCCGGGATGTTCGGCGAGAACCACTGGGAGCAGTTGTTCGAGCCGGCTGCCGGCCCAGGCGGCATGGAAGGTGGCCGGTCCGCCGATCATCAGCACGCCGCCGCCGAACTCGCCGCAGAATCGCCCCAGGAGTTCCTGTTGGGCCGGGGAGAGGTCCGCCGGCGTGAGACAGGCCAGCACCACGACGCGGAACGGGGCGATCTCGTCCGCCGAGGTCGGAAAGCCGCTCTGCAACTCGCTGGCGGATTCGACGTTCTGGCGGAAGATCGACTGCTTCGAGGTGCGCGTGAGGCCGGTCAGCTTGACGCTGGGGTCGCCTTTGAGTGCCAGGGCAACGAACTTGTAGTCCCAGGTCAGCGCCCCCTGGACATAGAGCACGCGCAGCTCGCGTTCGTCGGCGACGACCACGGATGCCGCGGCGGAGGTGCTGGGGCATTTCAGGGCGGCCACGTTGGGCGGCAAGAACTGGACCGTATAGACATGTGTGCCCTGCTCGGCTTCGGTGACCGGAAAGCTCTCGATCCAGCGGCGCGAGCCCTTGCCCGGCTGGAGCGCCTTTTGGCGCAGGAGCCGGCCGTCGCGCAACAGCAACAGGTCCAGCGCCGGCAGTTCGGCCGTGCTGTTGAGTTCGAGCTCGGCGGCGACGCGGAAGACGGTGTTAGTCGAGGCCAGGGCGGGGGCCTCGATGCGGCGGAGCGAGAAGGTCTGCACGCCGGTGTCGCTGCCGAAGGCGACCCCGATGAACGGCGCGTGCTGGTCTGTGAGCGCTGAAAGGCCGCGCGCGTTGTCAGCGCTCACGTTGGCGCCGCCGTCGGTGAGGGCGATCACGGCCAGGGGGGGGTTGGTGGCAAGACCCACAGCCCGGCTGATGGCGCCGCCCAGGTTCGTGCGGTGGCCTTGGGGTCGTGCGGCGGTCATTCGGGGGCCGTCCGCGGGTTCGGCATCCTCGGCGAACAAGAAGCCTTCTACGCCGAGTGCGGCGGCCTTGAGAGCGGGCAGGAGATGCTCGCGGGCAAACTCGAGGGCTTGTGCGTAGCGGGTGCGGTCGCCGTCTTGAAGCGACATGCTCTCACTGCTGTCGATGAGCAGTGCCACCGGCCGGCTGCTCGAGGAGGGCGGCTCGCCGGAGACCCAGGTGGGCCGTCCGGCCAGCCACACTAGCACGAGCAGCGCGATCGCACGGAGAGTCGTCAAGGTCCATGCGCGCGCGGGCGGCAGACCGCGACGGCGATAGGCCGCCAGACCCAGGCCAAGCAGAAGCGCCGCGAGGGGCAAACCCGCCTGCCAACCCAAAGGGAAATCGAAGACCAGCCTCGTCATGGTGGCGTGGCAGACGCGGGCCCTGACCGCGGGTGGGCTCCCGGCCAGCTACTTGTGAGAGGTTTTCCGTCGAACACGTGCGATGTTGGCCTCGACTCGCAGGATGTAATCGTTGGGGCCGTCCGGGTATGGGTCGGCCAGGAACTTGTAGAGCCCGCAGAAGTCGCGCTCGATTTTGACCCGGACGTATTTCTCCCAGAAGACGGGCGTGTCGCGCATGAGGGCTTCGGCGCTGGCAAATCCACCGCCCGGCGGCATCCTGCCCTCGCTAAACTCGGCGGCCTCGACAAACTCGGAGTAGAGAATGGGCAGCTTGTCGGGGTAATCCTTGGCGGCCATTTGACCCAGGAGGTCTGCCGTGCCCAAGGCATAGCCGATGATGGTCTCGAGCCGGGTCTGGAAGGGAATCGAGCGCAGGTCCATGTTGACACCCGTGCAGCGGATCATGTGCTGGACGGCATGGATGTCCTTACGGCCATAGCCCTTTTCGGAGAGGAGTTCCTCGGCGAACTCGGCGCTGCGCGTGACGTGGGTGAGGGTGTACTTGGCGCCGGTCCCCACTTTGTCGTCGCGCTTTTTGAGGTAGCCAGTGTCGTGGAGGAGAATGGCCAGGACCCCCAACTCGAACATCCGCCGGCTGACGACCGGCTTGCCCCGCGCCCAATGGCGGCCCTCGAGCAACCGGACCATGCAAAGGGCGCCTTGGAGTGTATGCTCGAAGTCGTGGTAAAGCGCGTCGATGGCCTGGTAGTCGTGGTGATTGCCGGTGAAGTAGTCAATGGCCCAGCCGAAGGCCCTCGGAATGAAGAACTTATCCCCGCGCGGGAACATGCGCAGGTAGGCCGCCTGGACCTCAAGCTGAACAGCAGTGGGGTCCTTCGTGTCAACCGGGCTGAACATTCGCGGCACTGACGATAGCCTGCGATCGCCCAGGTTGCACGCTTTTTCTGTTCTGCGGCCGGTTTTCGACCTGGGTTCGCGGGCGGCCATCCCGGAGGGATGCGAGCTTCCGTTTGATCCCGGTGGTGTCGTCGCTTCGCTCCTCGACCACCGGCTAATGGCTCTGAACCCTCCGGGTTCGGGGGCGGCCATCCCGGAGGGATGCGCTTCGAGCCGTCTCTATTCCTCGACGGTGGCGGTGGCGAGCTGGAATCGCTTGAGGTCGCGATCGACTGGCTTCTTGGCGGGTTCGTCCCAGCTCTTGCGGCGGGCCGTTTCCGCCTCGTACCACTTCCAAAACTCGGCGTGGCCGTCGGCGAACGAGACCGTGCCGCCGTTTCCGTGAGTGCTGGCGGGGAGGTTCTGCCAGATTTGCTGGAAGCCTTTGACGGCGAAATAACTGTCCTCGATTGTCAAGGGACTTTCATGCACGAAGACATTCGCCTTCGAGGGGGAGGGATGCAGGATTTCGGAGAACTTCTTGCGTGGCGGGAATTCCCTGGCCCTGGGGTCTTGCACCCACGAGGTGTCCGGAGCGCCATAGAGGCTGGCGTCGCGGGAGTCACCGCCGCCCATCATCCCGTTCATGGTGAAGGTGCGCACGCGGGCGACCTTCTTGCCGCCGAGCAGCTCCATCGGATCGTTTGGGCAGCGGTAAATGTCCACCGAGGCGTGATATGGATAGAGCGTGCCGTTCTTGATGACGAGTGTGTTGGTAAGGCCCGGCTGGCCTTTGCCGACATTCACGGTGCCATCCACCCAGGCGCGCTTGTCACCCACCCAGTTCTTGACGAGCATGTCATTGTAATCGTTGAAGTAGGAGGTCCAGGCCAGCGTGATCTGCTTGAGGTTGTTGATGCAGCGGATGGTCCCCGACTTTTCCTTCGCCTTGGCGAGGGCTGGGAGCAACATCGAGGCGAGGATCGCGATGATCGCGATGACGACCAGGAGCTCGATGAGCGTGAAGGCGCCGCGGGCGTTGCGACGGCCTTTTACGAGGCTGCTTGGGGCTGGTTGCATATTGATGCCTTTCGCAAACAATTCGGTGGCTGACACCACGGGAGCGTACGCACGCCGCCTCGGTCCGTCAAGGGGTGTGCGCTCAAACGTGCCACCTACCACTTCCCCTCGACCAAGGCGGCGATGGTCATGCGGGCGAGGTCCTCGGCCAGCAAAGGCAGCGCCTGGCGCTCGGCGATGGCGAGGTCGGAGCCCACCCGCAGGGTGGTGCGGCCCCAGACCTCGCGCTCGAGCACGACCCGGCCGGTGGTGCGCTCGGTGGCGGTGACACGGGCATAAAGCGAGGCGCTCAAGTCACGCGGCGTGATCACGTCCTTGGGGTCAAACGACAAGGCCAGCCGCTCGAAGCGGGTGATGCTCCCACTGAGCACGATATCTCCGTCGTTTTGCGTGGCCAACCGGAAGCTGCCATCCTGTTGCACCCTTCGGCGCAGCGCGCTGGCCACCGGCTCGCTCAGGCGCGGTTCGGGAGTCAGGTTCTGGAATAGGTTGACCTGAAGCGTCCGCGAGCCCGCGGCCAGGCCGTTGGTGGGGCCGAGGCGATAGCCGGCGCAGCCACACCAGGCCAGCGCCGCGCCCAGCAGGAGCGGCCCCATCCACCAGCGCAGGAAGCCGTCGCTGGGCGTTCCGCCAGGAGGCGTGTGCGCGTTCATCTCAGGGACGGCGGGAGGCTGGGCCCGGGCAGCGCGCGCGACCGCGCTGTTACGGTTTCTGCTCGGCGGCGAGCTTGTTGAGTTCCTCGATGCGTTGCTTGGCCACGGCGGCATACTTGGAATCCGGGTCCTTCTCGACGACGTCCGAGTAGTAGATGCTGGCGCCGCTCCACTGGCGTTTCTGCTCATAGAAACGGGCGATCAGGAAACTCCCTCGAGCCTGCTCGGTCCGGAGTTCGCTCGCCACGCGCTGGGCCTCCTTGACGCGCGGGTCGTTGGGGTAGAGCACGACGAAGCCCTTGAAGGTCTCGATGGCCTGGGTGGCGGCGCTCTGGTCGTATTCGGCCTTTTGCGCCTGTTTGAGGTAGGCCTGGGCGGCCTTGAACGTGCCCTCCGCCGCGATGACGGGTTGGTCGTGGTAGAGATCGGCGGCTTTCTCGTAGGCCTTGACGGCGCTCATGTAGTCCTTTTGTTTCTCGCGCGCCTGCCCGATCTTGAGTTGCGCCTGCGGGGCCACGTCGCTGTACGGGCCGTTGCGGATCAATTTGGCGAACATGTCCGCGGTCTTCTCGATCGTGTGGCACCAGGGCAGGAAGCCCCAGCGCCGGAACCAGCGGTGGGCCAGGAGGCGGTCGGCGATCTCGAACTGGCGGCGGAGCACCTCCTGGTAATTCTCGAACTTCGGGTATTTCTCGGCCAGGCGCTGGTATTCGTCGAATGCCTTGTCGTCGGTCCGGCGGGCTTCGTAGCACCTGCCCAAGAGGTAGAGCGCCTGCGGGGCGAAGTCAGAATTCGGCCAGCGTCGCAAGATGCGGCGCGAGGCCTTTCTGGCGAGGGAGTAGTCCTTCTTATCGAACGCCGCCTTGGCGACCTCATATTGCTGCGGAGCGTTGGGCCGTTCCCACTTGGCCCCACCCACCGACTCGTACGTCCAGCCCTCCCCCGGTCGATAGATCAAGGGCGCCGGACACCGCTGGGGCCAGGCGAACACGCCCACCAGCAGCAAGAACAACCAAATCAGCCTGCGTTTCATTCCTTGCGACCGTACCCGAGCAGTCCCGGCAAGTCAACGCGCGGTGGCAAACAAGGCTGCGGTGAACCCGCTGCTCTTCGGGCTCGGCGTTGCGACGAGCCATCGAGCCATTAAGCCATTGCACGGTGTTGGACTTTTCTCGATGAGTCGGTAAGCTCGAGTCAAATGATGCCCGCCGTCTCGAAAATTGGTTTCACAGCCAAACTGCTCCGGCCGGCCACGCCGGGCAAGGCCGTCTCCTGGACTTTTCTCATGCTGCCAAACGCCGCCAGCGCGAGGCTCCCTTCGCGGGGTATGACGGCCGTCGAGGGGACCATCAATGGCGTCCCCTTTCGGGCAACGCTCGAGCCGGATGGCCAGAAAAGCCACTGGCTCAAGGTGGACCGGAAGCTGCGCGAAGCCGCGGGAGCAGAGGCGGGCAGCAGCGTCACGCTCGAGATCGCGCCCGCGGCAACTGAACCCGAGCCCAAGGTGCCGGCGGATTTGCGCAAGGCCTTGGCGGCCGCTCCGAAGGCGCGGGCGTTGTGGTCGGACATCTCGCCCATGGCGCGCAGGGATTGGATCCAGTGGATTACCTCTGCCAAGCGGCCAGAGACGCGTGCGCGCAGGGTCGAGAACGCCTGCTCGATGCTCGCGGGCGGGAAGCGGCGCGTTTGCTGCTTCGATCGGTCGGGATTCTACAGCAAGAGCCTGGGTGCTCCGAAGGCGGCGGATTAGCCGGACACGGATTGAAACGCATCATGCGAAAGTCTCTGTTTGGGTTGTGTTCCGTCTGGGTGGCCGGCGCGGCGGTGGCCGGGGTCGATTGGCCGCAGTTTCGCGGTCCGCATGCCAACGGGCTCTCGGATGCCCAGGACCCGCCGCTGCACTGGAGCGAGACTAACGGGGTTGTCTGGAAAACGGAGCCGAGCGGTCGCGGGCGCTCGTCACCCGTGCTGTTGGGCGACAAGTTGTGGTTGACAAGCGCGCGGGAGCGCGGCGTGCAGCGAACGCGCATCGGGCCCGATGACATGCAGACGGCGGAGCACATCGAGTTGCTGGCGGTCTGCCTCAGCCGCCGGGACGGTCATGTGATTTGGGAAACCCGGCTTGGCGAGGTGGACCGGCCCGACCCCGTGCACTGGTTCAACAGTTGGGCTACCCCTACCCCGGTGGTTGCGGCGGACCGGCTCTATTGCGACTTTGGCACCCACGGCACGTTCGCGCTGGAGTCCGCGACTGGGAAACTCGTGTGGTCCCGACGACTGCCCCTGGATCACCAGGTCGGGCCCGGCAGTTCGCCCGTGCTGGAAGGCAACCGGCTGATCCTCGTGCGCGATGGCCGCGACGCGCAGTATGTCACGGCGCTGGACGCCGCGACGGGCGAGCCGTTGTGGCGGACCGAGCGTCCGCCCCTGGACGCGCCTCAGCGCGAGCTCAAGAAATCGTTCGTGACGCCACTCCTGGTCGCGACGGGTGGGCGCGCGCAACTGCTCTCGCCGGGAGCGCAGTGGATCGTCTCGTATGATCCGGCGAACGGGAAAGAAATCTGGCGGCTGCGGCACGGGCCGGGGTTTTCCATCGGTTCGTGCCCTGTATTCGGCGGGGACGTGGTTTTCTTCAGCACGGGTTGCTTCCGGCCTGTGTTCTGCGCCGTGAGAACCGATGGCCAGGGAGATGTCACCGACTCGAAGTTACTTTGGAAATCGCCGCGGCAGGTGCCGGTGATGTCCTCGCCGGTGCTGGTGGGTGACGAGGTCTATTGGGTTTCCGATGAGGGCATGGCGACTTGCACGGATGCGCGCACGGGCGAGGTGCGCTGGCAGGAGCGGTTGGGTGGTGGCCACCTGGCCTCGCCGATCCTGGCCGCCGGCCGATTGTATTTCTTCGCCCAGGACGGCAAGACCACTGTGTTGAAGGCCGGAACGCGATTCGAGCGGCTGGCCGAGAACGCGCTGCCGGGACCTTTGGTGGCCACACCGGCGATCGTGGACGATGGGATATTCCTGCGAACCGACAGCGCCGTTTACCGGATTCAGTGAGGCTGGAGGCGCGGCGCGAGGTTGCCTCGAGCCTGCTCCCAGAGCGACCGAAGTTCCTCGACGGACAACGGCGCCAACCCGCCGGTGCGATTGACCCGCTCGCCGCTGAGCAGCGCCGACCACAGCGCAAGTTGATCCTGTGAGCGGGGGCGTGTGGGCAGCCGCCAGAGCCGCGCGGTGGCATCCCTCGACCTCGCGTTTGACGAGGCGGGCAACGCGATGCTTGGCCACATAGACATGGCCGATGGTCACCCGAGCGTGTCAGCGATTCTGCGGGCCGGCCACTTCTTGACCACCGCCAGATCGAACATTTGGTAGTGCTCGATCGAGACAGAGTGTTTGACGCGCGCCATGGCGGCGTCCAACAGGTTTATCCGCCATTCCCAGTCCCAGAGCTTCGCCACTGCGTCCGCCGCCGGGTCAGGGACCTTCTCCATCAGCGGGGTGCGGGAGGAGTCGTCCAGGTTCGCCGCCGGCAGGGCCTGCCGCGCGCGCTTCTGGAACTGGCGGGCGATCTTCGACCGGGTAACGTGCAGCAGCCAGGTCTTGAATGAACACACCGCTGGATTGTACTTGAAGCGGCCGATGGACTTGGCCACGGCCAGCACCGTTTCCTGCACTACATCCTCAGCCTCGGTGTGCGCCAGGCCGGCCTTGCGTGAGACACCGTAGATGAGCTTCCAGTAGGTGTTGAAAAACTCCCGCCAGCTTGCCTGGTCGTCCCAGTCCTTCAGGCGGCCGAGCAGGCTCCGCCGTGTCGGGATGAATTCTTGGGCCACGTCCGGCATAGATGAGCGGTTCACGGTGATCTTAACCCATCCATAAGCCCCTGTCTTACAAGAAGAGCGAGAATAGCGATAGCGCGAGAATCTGGACAAAAAAACCGGCGGGTTCGTGGAGCGCACCGATGAAGCGCCGCCAGAACCCGCCGGGTATTCGGACCGACCCGGAGGTGGAAAGGACTATGGCGATACCTGGCCGCGAATCTCGCCGCTGCCATTGGCGCTGGTATGGATGTTCACATACGCCTTTCCGTCGGCGAGGGCCGTCTTCTGGGCGGCGGTGAGGGTCTGGGTGCCCTGAAGGATGCCCTCATTCCCGAACGCCGGGACGGGTGTCAATCCGAAGAAGGGAGGAGCCGTCTCGGTCGCGGTGGCTGGCCCGTGGATGTGCGCCGCGGTGGCCTTTGCACTCAGCCCCTGGTAACTCACGAGGTAGTTGAGCGTGTTTCCTTCCACGGCGAGCAACGCGATGCCCGTGCCGGAGGTGGTCACCGGGTTGGGCTTCTCCGCGGCGCCGGACAACACCGCCCGGTAGAGTGACACAGTGGTTTGGGCGGCATCCTGGACGCGGAAGAACATGGCGCCGCTGGCCCGGGGAATTGAGGCTGTGCGCGCGCTGGTGGTGAGCAAACTGCTCCAGGCGCCTGCGCCCAGGCTGGTCTTGCCTTGCACCAGGAACGGCCCGTTCCCGCCGGTCCAGGAGAAACTCACATTGTCCGCCGAGGCGGCCGTCCCAGTGATCGAGATGGGGCCCGCCGGCTGGCCGGCGGTGATCCGGACGTTGTCGAAGCCCACGATCTCGTTCCACCAGGTCGTCGCGGCTCGGAACTCGATCACAAGGTCAGTCGCCCCGGCCGGGATCGCGTAGGTGACGTCCTGGAACTTGAGGGTCAGCCGCGGTATGTTCCCGTGCGTGATGTCCGCGAAATACTTCTTTGAGCCGTCGGGCGCGCTGTAATGGGCCAGCACCACTTCCCCTCCGCCGAGGCCGTTCGGATGCGCCACGATGTCGAGGTAATCGTTGGTTTCGAAGTCGAGGAACGTTGCCGCCAGCGCCACGGTCAATTTCACGTCTTTCTTTCCCGTGACGTTCACCGAGCGGAGCGTCAGGTTCCGGAAGGTCTGGCCGTCGGGGTATGGCCATTTGTTGCCCGCGGACATCCCAAAGAAGCCTGTGCCCTCGAAGCCCACGAACGGGCCGCCGCCAAAGACAGCGCCCGGCGGCGTGTCCTGCGGGCCATTAAGCAACACCAGCAGCGGGGTCGTTCGTTCCTCGACGGGGCCGCTGGGCACCAGGCTGGTGACAGTGATGTCGCCAGCCAGCGAAACGTTGCCCGTGGTCTCACCGAGCAGTTCCCAGGTGCCCGAGTTGATCGCGCTGGTATCCCCGCCGTTGGCCTGCGTCGAAACGGAGACCTCGATGTCTCCCCCACCGCCGGAGTTGAACACGGTCACCTGAAAATCATACGTGCCCGCCGCGGCGAAGGTCGCGTCTCCATAGCGCGCCCGGTGTCCACCGGCGACGTCCTCGACGATCACATTGTCCGCGTCAGTGAAGCCGTTCTTGTCCTTGTCAATGCGCAAGCGCGCGCCGTCGTCCATGCCGATGGCGAAGCTGTATTTGCCCGCCGCCGAAACGGTGATCTTGCCCGTCCCCACCAATCCCCACAACCCGGTGGCCCCGCCGGGCACGGCGTTGTCCACCTGCCAGTCCCCCGCCGATGAATCCGAGAAATCGAAGGCCGCGAAGGTCTCCGTCGTTTTGTCGCTGGGCTTGGTGCCGGCTGCCATGGCGTCCACGTCCGCCAAGGTTGCGACCGTGGGCGGGATGCGCTGCACAAAGTTCGCGACCGTGATTGCCGTGTCCGGCAGTTGTTCGCCGAGCAGGTTCCACGTGTGTGTGCCGGTGGCCACCGGGAAGGAACCCGTCAGCCCCCCGGCGGTGGGATGGCTGCTCCCGACGATCGTCCCGTCGCCGGCTTCAAACGCGGCGGTCGAGCCGATGGTCGAGACCAGCATATCATCGTGGTCCGAGGCCGAGAACGTCAACACACCCTTCGGCGATTTGGCGAAGCGGGTGGGGTCGGCGCCGCCGGGACCCTTCACCACCACATCCCCAACGACATCGGCATCGGCCGTGGCGGCATCGTCGTCCACCACGTTATAGCCGGCCGCGCCCAGGTGGTCGGCCAGCGATTGTGCCACCGCCATGTTCGGAAGGAACACCACCGTGGCGCCGCTCTTGTTTTTCGCGAGCCACTTCACTGTGGCGTCAATCAGCTTCCAGGTCTCGGTTGTCACTTCGTCCGCCCCAATCGCGCCGTCCCAGGCCAGGACAGCGCGCCGTCCCGCGGTCGGGGCCGGGACGCCCACATACGACACCTCGAAATTGTGCGCCCAGAAGATGGGTCCCGCCTGGTCGGTCCGCGCCAGATCGGAAATGATGCGCGGCACCTCGTAAACATCGCGTCCAGTGGTCGTGTAGCGCTGGGGCGTTGCCGCCTCGCCGTCGGTGTTGAATCCTTCCTGATAGAGCAACTCCTGGGCGGCAGCGGAGCAAACCGCGAGGCCCAGGGCGGCGGCAAGGGCCGGTCCCCAGGGGACCGTTGACTTGGTTGGTTGGGTAACCGTAGGAGCTAGTCTGGTGTTCATCGGCATTGAGTCATGATGCTGCGGCATGGAAGCCGCGTTGTTCGCTATGCGTTCGGCTCAAGCACATCGTCTAGCCTGGCGGCCAGGACTCTGCAAGCACTTTTTTGCATGACGCCCGATAGCAAAACTTATGCCAACCGGTTGTCCTTGACTCGACCGCGCCCGGGCGCCCGGTGAAGTACGAATGTGCCTCTGGAGATCGGCGCCGAAGAGTGAAGCCGCGCCTGAAGAGAAGTGAAGCCGCGCCTGAAGAGAAGTGAAGCCTCATAGCAGACGAACGCGTCCGTCGGTTCACCCTCTCCAGGGGGAGAGGGCCGGGGTGAGGGCGAGTGTTCTCTCCACCAAAGATGTGCCTCTCGAGATCGGCGCGGAGGTCTTCGGCGGCGCCCCCCCCAATCGCGGCCGTGTGCAAGGAGGAACCCTCACCCGCCGAGGCGCGGCCCGTGCAGGCTCACGCCTCACGCCTTTGTGGTGGATGCCGCCCGTGCTGCTGCCATATCCTCCGGGAACGGTGACCAGCGCGGGTTCGAGTGCGTGGCTCGACGGCCCCGGCCCGCCCTGGTCCGACGTTCGCCGTGCCTATGAAAGAAGCGGATCAAGCCGAACCAGACCATGCCCGATCGCCGGGCGGGAATGGCTCTCCTGGCGTGCGCTGGTGGCCGGCCTGGATCATCCTGGCGCTGGCCGCCGGCGCCCTGACCTGGGTTGGGCTGACCAACCGGCTGAACCACCAGGAGCAATACCTCCGCAGCGCCGCGGTTCTCCTGGGCACCGGCCTCCTGCTCTTGCTTTGGAGCCTGTTCTTTGCCCGCCTGCACGGGCGGGTGCGGTTGATCCTCGTGGGGGCCGTCTTCGGCTCGCTGGCCCTGGTGGTGTGCTTGTTCCGGCTCCGGGGCGTCACGGGAGACCTGTTGCCGATCCTCGAGTGGCGATGGGCGGGCGCGGCGCGGCCGGTCGCGGTGGCTGGTGCGGCCTCCGGGTCGGCCCGTCCGCAGGCAGCCGTCGTTCCGCCGCCCACGGGTCATGATTTTCCGCAGTTCCTTGGCCCGCGCCGCGATGCCACCATGCCCGGGACGAGGCTGGAGCGGGATTGGAAGACGCATCCGCCACAGTTCCTCTGGCGGCACGAGGTTGGCGCCGGGTGGTCGGGTTTTGCTGTGGCCGGCCCTTACGCGATCACGCAGGAACAACGCGGGGAAAAGGAAGTCGTGGCGGCCTACGATCTGACCACCGGCCGCTCATTGTGGACCCACGCCGACGCGGCGCACTACAACACCACCATCGCCGGGGAAGGGCCGCGGGCCACGCCCACCATCGTGAGCAACCGCGTGTTTACCCTCGGCGCCACGGGCTGGCTCAATTGCCTGGACCTGCGCACTGGGGCGACCCTGTGGACCACGAATGTGATCCAGGACAACCAAACCAAACTCCCGGAATGGGGGATGAGCAGCTCGCCTTTGGTGTGGGGCGAGTGGGTCATCGTGAGCCCCGGGGGCGGCAGCCAATCGCTGGTGGCCTACCAGGCCGCCACGGGCTGGCGTGCGTGGACGTCGGGACGCGACGGCCCCGGTTATGGCTCGGCCTGCCCGGCCACGCTGGGAGGCGTCGAGCAAGTGCTCGCCTTCAACTCGGGCAGCGTCGCCGCTTTCGATCGGGGGACGGGCAAACTGCTTTGGGATTATCCCTGGCCCCGCGGCCATCCGCATGTGGCGATGCCGGTGGTGCTGGGGCCCGACCGCGTGCTGGTGAGCAGCGGCTACGGCACCGGGAGTGAGTTGCTGCAGGTTCGGCGGGATGACGCCGGCGGTTGGTCCGCCGCGCGCCTCTGGAAGTCCGTTCGCCTCAAGGCCAAGTTCACCAACCTCGTCCAACGCGACGGCCACATCTACGGTCTGGACGATGGCATTCTGGCCTGCCTGGATGCGGCCACCGGCGAGCAACGTTGGAAGGAAGGCCGCTATGGCCACGGGCAGGTCCTCTTGGTGGGCGACCTGTTGCTGGTGAGCGCGGAAAGCGGGGATTTGGTCCTGGTCGAGCCGGTGCCACTCGAGCATCGCGAGCTGGGGCGGGTGACGATTTTCACTCGCAAGACCTGGAACCCGCCGGCGCTGGCAGGAGCGTATCTGCTGGTGCGCAACGACCTGGAGGCGGCGTGCTATCGGCTGGCGTTGGTTGAAGGCCGATAAAGACGAGGACTAACTATGAAACCGTGGAGACGCTTGGGGAAGTTAAGCGGCCTCTTTCTCATCCTTTTGCACTTTAACGCGAGCGCTGACCCGTTGGGCCAATGGGTCGAGCGCAATCCACTGCCGGCGGACTTCGCGCCACAGGGCGTCTTCTACGCGAACGGTCTTTTCATCGTCTTCTCGAGCGGTGCGGGCGTCGGCGGGGGCTACCGCACGGTCACGTCTCCGGATGGCTAGAATGCTCGGCAAGATGTATCCCACCTCGTTGCCCTATCGCCTCCTGCTCGCCGCGGCCGTTTTGATCCCCGCTGATCTCGCAGGGCCGGCTGGCGGGTCCGCGCAAGCCGCCGGTTCCGCGCCCGCCATCCGGGTGTATTCCCACCTGCTCGAGCCCAAGGAACATCCCGATTATGGCCGGCGGCATGTCCAACCGCCCTCGTGGGACACGTTCGGGGGCCGAACCCATTTCACGTGCCTGCGTGGATTCAATGTCGATAAGGACCAGATCGCCGGCTACGCGGAGGAACTGGAGAAGATGACGCGGACGCTCGAGCTCGGGGACGTGATCTGGCCGTCGTATCCGATCCTGTTTGCAACCAACCTCGCGGGGCTGGCCGATGAAATCAAACGGCGGAACCTGTTCCTGTTCGATGTGTGGGGGTATGTCCCTGGGTCCGGTCCAGGAGGTTATTGGCAACAATTCCAACCGCCTCCCTCCGCCTTCAGCACGCTCGAGGCGGCCCTGGGCGAACGCTGGCTGGGCACGGACATCGGCGAGCAGGATGGCCGGTACATCGGCGGGTACGCCGACCAAATGCACCCGGCCTCGGCCTCGAGGCTCGAGCAGTACCTTAACTTCCAGCGCCACTTCGAGCGCATGGGCGACGATCTCGGCCACAAGCACGCGACCCTGGTTTCGCTCAACTTCGGCCACTACTTCCTCAAAGAGGGCACTTACACCCTGATCGGCGCCGAAACCGCCCAAGCTCTCCCCAACAACCAGGTCTATTACGCCTTCATCCGCGGCGCGGGCAAACAATACGGCGTGCCCTGGTTCGGCAACGCTTCTATCTTCAATCGCTGGGGGTTCAAGACCTACGGCTCGGCTGGCAAGAGCGACGGCTACGAACACGGGCCAACCAAAGGCACGAGTCTCAGCCTGCTCAAGCGCCTGCTCTACACCCACATCCTCTACAACTGCATGGTGGTCGGATTCGAGAACGGCTGGCTCGAGGGCGATCGGCTCTCGCCCATCGGGCGCATCCAGCAAGCCGCGCTGCGGTGGGTCGGGGAAAACGGGCAACCGGGCGTGATGCACACGCCCGTGGCCTTGTTGTTCGACTTCTTCGCGGGGTGGACCTTCCCGCGCCATCTTTACACCGACAAGCTCTACCGGGTCTGGGGTAATTTGCCTTACGAGCCCGGCGATTACCTCGGCGACGGTGCGCTGGACCTGCTCTATCCCGGCTACCGGGACTCGTCTTATTTTCATGATGAGAGCGGCTTCATTACGCCCACGCCGTTCGGCGACATCGCCGATTGCCTTTTGAGCGACGCGCCCGATTGGCTCCTCGCGCGCTACCCGGTCGTCGTGGCAGCCGGCGAATTGTCGGACCGTCAAGGCACGGGCGAGAAGCTCCTGCGCTACGCGGCGCAGGGTGGGCGCCTGGTTATTTCGGCCGGGAACATGGCGCGGCTTTTTCCGGACCAGGGATTTGGGCCGCCCGTGGAGTCGAAGAACGCGCGCCGGGTAACAATCGGCGGCGAAAAGATCGACGAACTTCCGATGGCCGTGTGCGCCGTCCCGAAAGGCGACGACACCACCGTGCTCGCGACGTGCGACGCGGGTCCGGTCGCGCTCGAGCGCCGTCATGGCCAGGGGCGAATCACGATCCTCTGCACGCCCTTTGGGATCACATCCGAGCCCGCCAACGCGAAGATCACCGGCGCAGTTGACAAACCGTTGCTCACGCCCTACCCGCTGCTCGGCCACGCGCGGCGCGTGCTCGAGGACATCTTCCGGCAACAACGGCTCTTCGAGGTGGACCCGCGCCTGAGCCTGGTGACGTGCCGCAAAGGGCCTGGCGAATACACCCTCGGGATCGCCAACAACTCGTGGGACGAGCGCCCGCTGCATATCCGCTCGAAGTGCGGGCCGATCCTGTCCCTGCGCGAGTTGCCACTGGACGTCTCGGAGCAGGGCGCGCCGGGGCAACTGCCCGAGGGAGTCAGCGCGCAGGGCTTAGGCCGGAATGGTCCGGATCGGATCGCCGGCGGCGATATCCGGATCTTCCGCGTGCAAGTGCGCGAGCAGGGCGTGCAGGAGATTGCGCACGTCGCGCCCCCGGCGCGTCCGCGCGGCCTGGCCCTGCCTCTGCCGCGGGCGCGCTCGATCAAGGAAGAAGTGCTGAGTCGGCCGGGGTTCTTCGAACAGTTCGACGGCGTGAGCGTGGATTGGCGTTATGTGCGCGAGCGCGAGAAGGCCGCCCTCGAGGCCGAGGCGGGCTGGGTGCGCCGGCAGGGGCTGCGCGTGCATGTCGATCTGAGCTCCGGCGTGAACCTCTATCCCGGCCTGCGGTTGATTGACAATCTCGGCGCTGACTATACGAACAGCATGGCGGCGGTCACCGATGTGCTGGCCAAAATGCCGATTCTCGGCGCGCGCGACCTCGTTTTTTCATTGCATCGTCATCCCGAGAACAACTTTTCCGGCGAGCAAACCCAGCAGGCCTTCGAGCGGACGCTGCGGCTCCTGGCTGTCGAGGCTCGGGGCCGCGGCGTGACGCTTCATCTTCGGCTCGCGCCCCGCAAGCCGCCGTGGAGTCTCGAGGAGGCCCTCAAGCTGCTCGAGCGCGTCGGGGCGCCGAACCTGAGGGTCGCGCCGAGCGTGGCCCTCCTGGACGGCGATCCGAGCCGGTTGGCCGATGCGGTCACGCGCGCGAAGGGGAAGGCGGACCTATGGCTCGTGGGTGCCCCGCGGCGGGACATCACGGGACGGGTGTGGGACACGCACGCGCCGCTGGCGGAAGGCGGCGGCTTCGAGCTGGCCCGGCGCTGGTTCGCGCTCGCGCCCGCGCTCCCGGTCCTGCTGGACGTGAACTACACCAGTCCCGAGGAGGAATCCCGGGATGCCGTGCTTGCCCAACGGCTTCGCGCTCTGGCACCATCCGGCGGCGATGCGCGAGACCATCCGAGCCTGGACCGAGGCCACTGAGACCTTCGTCCTGGAAGTTATTTTTGAGCAGCGCAAGGGCAAGCGCGCGGCCATCATTCGTGGGCTGCTGTATCTGCTGTCGCGGCTCTTCGAGGCCGGGGTGAAGGCGCGGCGCTTCCTCTACAAGGCGCGGATCATTCGGGACTCGACCCTCGGGGTGCAGGTCATCGCGATCGGGAACCTGACGGTGGGCGGGACGGGGAAGACCCCGGTGGTCGAGAAGTTCGCCCGGGTCTTGCGCGATAACGGCCGCAACGTGGCCATCCTGTCGCGCGGCTACCGGTCCAAACCGCCGCCGCTCGCGCAGCGCGTCTTCACCCGGCTGGCCTTCCGGCGCGACACCACGCCGCCCCGCGTGGTGTCGGACGGCCGCTCCTTGCTGCTGGATTCGGAGACCGCCGGGGATGAGCCCTATATGCTGGCCTCGAATCTCAAGGACGTGGTGGTGCTGGTGGATAAGGACCGCGTCAAGAGCGGCCGTTATGCGATCGAGAAGTTCGACTGCGATACGCTCCTGCTCGACGACGGCTTCCAGTACTGGCGGCTGCATGGCCGGCGGCGGGACATCGTGCTGATCGATTGCCAGCAGCCGTTCGGCAACCAGCAACTGCTCCCCCGCGGCACGCTGCGCGAGCCGCCCTCACACCTGGCGCGCGCGAGTTATATCTTCATCACCAAGAGCGACGGCAACACCGCCGCGTTGCGCGCGACGATCGCGCAGTTCAACCCCACGGCCAGCGTGATCGAATGTGTCCACCAACCGCTTTATTTCGAGGACGTGTTCACCGGGGAACGTCACGGGCTGGAACTGATCCAGGGCTGCAAGCTCGCTTCCCTGAGCGGCATCGCGCAGCCCGAGAGCTTCGAGCAGAGTCTCATCAAGCTCGGGGGCGTGCTGGTGTATAACAAGCGCTTTGCCGATCACCACCGGTTCACGCAACAGGAGGTGCTGAACGTGATCAACCGCGGCAAGAAGCGCCAGGCCGCGATGATCATCACCACGCAGAAGGACGCGGTGCGCTTCCCCAAGCTCGACCGCCGGGACCTCTCGATCCACTTCATGCGCGTCGAAATCCGCATCGTGCGCGGGGCCACGGACTTCCAGGAGTGCGTGCGCCAGATTTGTTTTCGCTGAGCATGGGCCTGCTCCTTTACCTGGCGGCCAGCGCGCTGCTCGGCCTGCTGCAAGTGCTGCCGCTGGCGGTGGTGGCCCGCCTGGGCCGTTGGGGTGGGGGGCTGGCCTACTGGCTGGATGGCCGGCACCGGCGCGTGGCGTTGCGGAACCTCCAGCTCTGCTTCGGGGCGGAACGCGCGCCCGCCGACCTGCGCCGCCTGGCGCGTGAGAACTTCCGGCGCATCGGCGAGAACTTCGCCTCGGCGGTCCGGACCGCGGGCATGAGCCACGAGGAGTCGCGCCACATCCTCGAGTTGGCCGGAGCGGAAAAGGTCCAACCAACCGCGGAAGGCGGGCCGCGCGGCTGCGTGGTGGCGATTGGCCATTTCGGCAACTTCGAGCTCTACGCCCACGCGAGCCAGTTCGTCCCCGGCTTTCAGTTTGCCACGACCTACCGCGCGCTGCGCCAGCCCGCGTTGGACCGGCTCTGGCAGGGCCTGCGGCGGCGCTCGGGCTGCCTTTACTTCGAGCGCCGGACCGAGGGCGCCGCCCTGCGCGAGGCCATGAACCATCAACGGCTCATGATCGGCTTTCTCACCGACCAGCACGCCGGCGACAAGGGGCTGCGCATCCCGTTCTTCGGCCACGAATGCTCGACCACCGCCGCCCCCGCGGTGTTCGCCCTCCGTTACCACTGCCCGCTGCATCCGGCGTTTTGCTTCCGCGTCGGGTTGGGGCGCTGGCGCATCGAGATCCAGGACGCCATCCCGACCCACGCGCAGGGACACCCGCGTCCGGTCAAGGACATTACCCTTGACATCAACCGGGCTTTCGAGGCGGCGGTCCGCCGCGATCCGGCCAACTGGTTCTGGGTTCACAACCGGTGGAAATGGGTCCATGCGCGGGCGCTCAACCCGCCCGCCCCGAACCGGGGCCCGGCTGCCGATGAGCCGCGCTAACCATCGCCCGTCCGAGCGCATCCTGGTGCGCGGCGTGAATTGGCTCGGGGACGCGGTCATGACCACGCCGGCCCTGCTCCGGTTGCGCGAGGCGCGTCCGGGCGCGCATATTTCTCTGCTCACGCCCGAGAAACTGGCGGACCTTTGGGTCAACCATCCCGCGGTGGATGCCGTTCTGATGTTCCGGCCCGAGGAGGGCCTGGGCAAGGTGGCGCGCCAGTTGCGCGGTGAGGGGTTCGATCTCGGCCTGGTGTTCCCGAACTCGCCGCGCTCGGCCTTGGAACTCTGGCTGGCGCGTGTGCCCCGGCGCGTCGGCTATGCCGCGAGTTGGCGTCGCTGGTGGCTCACGGACGTTGTTGCGCCGCGACGCGAGTCGTCGCCGATGCAGAAGCGCTCGATCGCCGAAATCCGGTCGTGCATTCGTGACCAGCCGATGGCCGCCGCTGGATCACCGGGCCGTCCGCGTCTGGAGCCATCGGCTCATCATCTGCATCACTACCTTCACCTTGTTGCGGCGGTCGGCGCGAACCCCGAACCCGTTGCGCCTCGAGTGAACCCATCGGCGCTCGAGGTCCAGTCGGTGTTGCGCCGGTTCGGTTTGGCGGGTGAACCGGGCGCGCCCCGGCCCCTGCTGGCCTTGAACCCGGGCGCCGAATACGGCCCCGCCAAACGCTGGCCGCTGGCACGATTCGCGGCGGCCGCCGCGGAGGTCCAGGACCGAACCGGCTGCCGCTGGGTCGTGGTGGGCGGCCCCGGGGACGCCGCCTTGGCCGAAGCCGTCGTCGCGGACCTACGGCGACAAAGGGGGGGGGGGAAAGCGCCCGCCGCGGTTTCGAACCTGGCCGGTCAGACAACTCTCCAGGACCTGTGCGCGGTGTTGAAAGCGTGCCGTGTCCTGCTGACCAACGACACCGGGCCAATGCACCTGGCGGCCGCGCTCGGCACGCCGGTGGTCGTTCCCTTCGGGAGCACGTCGCCCGAGCTTACCGGGCCCGGCCTGCCGGGGGACGCGCGCCATCGGTTGCTGCGCGCGCCCGTCCCCTGTGCGCCGTGCTTCCGGCGCGAATGCCCGATCGACTTCCGCTGCATGCACGGCATAACGGTGGACCAAGTCGTGGGGGCGGTCCTCGAGGTGCTGGACCGGCCGGGGGCCGCCGGGGCCTGACTTGGGCGCCAGCCCGGCTTACTCGGCCGGTCGAACCCGGTAGCCGCCGGACTTCTCGTCGGCCTCGAGTTTCAGCAGGCCGCGCTCCTGCGCCTCGAGAAGCAGGTCGTTGAAGGACTTGAAGCCGGAGGCGCGTTCGTTGAAGCCCGGATTGCGCCGTTTGATGGCCTGCTTGATCATCGAGCCCCAGATGTCGTCGTCTTCGGCCCGTTCTTCCGCGATGGCCTCGAGCGTTTCGACCACCAGGTCCATGGCCTCGGCCAGGGCGGCCTCTTTGCCGTCGCCTTCCTCCGCTTTGGCCGCCGAGGCGTTGGCCGCGCTCCGCTGGCGGGTGCGGGACGGCTGGGCGCGCGCCAGGTCGTCGTAATAGAGGAACTCGTCGCAGTTGCTCAGAAAGAGGTCCGACGTCGAGTTGCGCACACCCACGCCGATCACGGTCTTGGCGTTCTCGCGCAGCTTGCTGACCAGGGGTGAGAAGTCCGAGTCGCCGCTGATGATGACGAAGGTCCCCACGTGGCCCTTGGTGTAGCAGAGGTCAAGCGCGTCCACCACCATGCGGATGTCGGCCGAGTTCTTGCCCGAGAGCCGCAGGTGCGGGATTTCGATGAGCTCGAAGGCGGCCTCGTGGAGGTCGCGCTTGAACTCCTTGAAGCGGTCGAAGTCGCAGTAGGCCTTCTTGACCACGATCTGCCCTTTCAGGAGCAGGCGCTCGAGCACCTTCTGGATGTCAAAGCGCGGGAAATGCGCGTCCCGGGCGCCGAGGGCGATGTTCTCGAGGTCCAGGAAAACGGCCATGGTCGCATTTGAATCGTGAGTGCTCATGCTTTGATTCCCGGGAGCTTAGGAGAGGCTGCGGTCGGATGCACGTGAAATCCTGTGCCGCCACGATTCAAGTGCGGCCGCAATTCCTGTTTTCAACCGCGCAGAACCTGCCATGCTGCGGCTCAAGCACTCCTTGCCATGATGAATCACGCGACCTTGCATCCGCCTGTTCACGCGGGGAATCAGCGCGTCCGTTGGCCCTGGCCCGCGCGCGTCCTCGGGCTCTCGGTTCTTGCGCTGCCGCTGCTGGCCCAGCCCTACGGCGACGCGGACCGCGGCGGAACAGCCGACCCGATGATCCAGGATTATCTTCGCCAGGAGGCCGTGAAACTCGAACAGGATTTCCTGGGTTCCGTGCGCTCCGCCGCCGAGTGGGACGCGGTCCGGGGGCGTTACCGGGAGGAATACCTCGAGATGCTGGGTTTGTGGCCGCTGCCGGAAAGGACGCCGCTGCGCGCGGCGGTCACCCGCACGCTGAACCGCGGGGACTATCGTGTCGAGATGGTCCATTACCAGAGCCGCCCGGGACTTTATGTGACCGGCAATCTCTACCGGCCCGCCGAGTTGGCCGCGGGTCAGCGTCTGCCGGCCGTGTTCTACGTATGCGGCCATTCCGGGCGGGGACGAGACGGCAACAAAACCGCCTTTCAATCGCACGGCATCTGGCTGGCCCGTCACGGGTACGTGTGTTTGATCGTCGATACGCTCCAACTTGGGGAGATCGCCGGGATTCATCACGGCACGTACCGCGAGGGCCGCTGGTGGTGGTTGTCACGCGGTTACACGCCGGCTGGGGTCGAGGCCTGGAACGGCGTGCGCGGTCTCGACTACCTGGTCAGCCGCCCCGACGTGGACGCCGACCGCCTGGGGGTGACGGGCATCAGCGGCGGGGGCGCCGCGACCTTTTGGATCAGCGCGGCGGACGAGCGTGTGAAAGTGGCCGTGCCGGTCAGCGGCATGGCCGACCTGCTCTCCTACGTGCCGAATCGGGTGATCAACGGCCACTGCGATTGCATGTTCCTTTACAACGCCCATCAGTGGCCCTGGACGCGCATCGCGGCTTTGATCGCTCCGCGCCCCCTTTTGTTTGTCAACAGCGATCAAGACCCGATCTTTCCGATGGATGCCAATGAGCGCGTCATCAATCGACTCGAACGGCTCTACAGCTTCTTCGGCGCCGGCGACCAGGTGGACAGCCTCGTGAGCGTCGGGGGGCACGCGTATCGGCAGGACATTCGCCAGGCGTCGTTCCGGTTCATCAACATTCACCTCAGGAACGATCCACGCCCGATCACCGATAGCGAGGTCGATCTGGTCACCGGACCGCGCGAGGAGATTCATCCCATCCCGCCCGAGCAATTGCGTGTGTTTCCGCAAGACGCGGACATCCCCGCCGACGCCGCCAATGGCCGGATCGACCGCGAGTTTGTGCCCGTGGCCCAGGTGGCGCCCCCCAAGGAAGGGGAATTCGAGGCTTGGAAGCACCGACTGCTCGCAGGACTGCGCCGGCTGACGTTTCATCATTTTCCGGAGCGCATTCCGCCGGCGCGCAAGCTCGAGCCGGGCTCGGGCGGCGACCTTCGGTTCGAGACGGAGCCGGGGATCGCTGTCCGGGTACGGGCATGGCGCACGCCCGCTGCACGGCCCGGGCGCATTCTGCTGGTGATCACGGGCGGCGGGCTCGCCGCCGCGCCACCCGCCTGGCTGGCTAGCTCGGCGAGCGAGGGCGACGCGGTGTACCTCTGCGAGCCGCGCGGAATGGGCGGGAGCGGGTGGACGCGCAAGAACCCGCCCAACTACGTCGAACGCTCGCATTATTTGTTGGGGCGGACGGTGGACAGCGGGCGCGTTTGGGACGTGGCGGCGGTGGCGCGGTGGTTGCGGGCCATGCACCAGGGGGCGGTGCCTGTGCGCGTGGCCGGCGAAGGCGCGTGCGGCATCCTTGCGGCGTACGCGGCGCTGCTCGAGGCCGACATCGCCGAGGCGGCGCTCGAGCGCCCTCCCGCCACACACATGGATGATGCCGCGCCGGCGCTGCTGAATGCGCTGCGCGTCTGTGACATTCCCGATGCCCTGGGGGCGCTTGCGCCCCGACCGCTCCGCCTTACCGGAGCCTCGGGCGCGTGGGTCGAGCGCGTGGCGGCCTGTTACCGCGCGAGCGGGGCGCAAGGCAAGCTCGAGATCACCCCTTGAGGTCATTGGCGCGATCCGCCGGGCGGGCTTCGGCTGGGTCCGCCGAGCCGGTTGGCCACGCTGGCTGACGAGCCTAGGTTGGGAGGGTAGCGACACCGGTTGGGTAGGGTTTAGGCCGCTCGATAAAAAGTCGAGCTGCGACGGAAGCTGGCATTGGGGCTGCTGGCCGAGAGGGTCCAAATGCGTGATTTTCACGCAGGATGCGTGAGGAAGGAGCAGCAAAAGGGGGCAAACGGGCCAATTTGGCTCAATAATCGCTCGAAAACCCGGCTGGCATTGGGCTTGCTAAATATTTTCCAGAAAGTCGTTGACACCCTAAGCGGAATAATTAGAGTGCCGCGCAACGTAACCCAAAAAGCTAAACACGTTATCTGACCAAAGCTATGAGCCGACTGTTTCGGAAATCCAAAAACGGGGCGTTCACGCTGATCGAACTGCTCGTCGTGATCGCCATTATCGCCATTCTGGCTGGCATGTTGCTGCCCGCCTTGGCCAAAGCCAAAGCCAAAGCCCAGCGCATCAACTGCGCCAATAACCTGAAACAAATTGGCGTTGCGTTCCGGTTGTTCGCCACGGACAACCAGGACCGCTTCCCGATGATCACGCCGACCAACGAGGGTGGTGTGTCGGATTGGCTCGGCAGCGCCGGCGCCGCCAAGATCGTGGAAATGTATCGCGTCTTCTGCGCGCTCTCCAACGAGCTGGCCACGCCCAAGACGATCATGTGCCCCTCGGACAAGCGCATCAGCCCCAGCAACTTCATCGGCATGCTCAACCTGGTGGATGAGAACAAGGGCGCCAAGAACTCCGGCACCAGCTACTTCGTCAACATGGATGCCGACGAAACCAAGCCCCAGGTGATCCTCTCCGGCGACCGCAACGTCACCAACACTGACCTCGCCGACATCGGCAAGCTCACCAAGGACTACCTATTCAAGTGGAACGAAATGGACAAGGCCCAGAAGACCTTGAGCTTCTCGCAGTCCCTGCACGTGGGCGCCGGTAACATCGTCCTGTCCGACGGCAGCGTCCAGCAGGTCAGCGGCTCCCGGTTACGCGAGCAAATCCGGAACAGCCAGGAAGACGAGCACATCCTCTTCCCGGTCGCGAAGAACGCGGACTTTAACAAGTAGTTCGCGGGCGCGGCCTTCGTTCCGCGCTTACTCCTGCCTTTCACGAGGCACCCGCAAGGGTGCCTCTCTTTTTGTACTCGAGCCGGCTGGCGGCGCCGTGCGCCCTGGCCTCAACCCGCGCTCGCCGCGGTCCGGCCGATCATCGCGCGAAGCGGTGTGGCCGGCTCGAAGCCGGTCAGGCGGATCAACTTTTCGAGGTTGGGCTTGCGCCGGCGCATGTCATCGAAACCCGGAGCGTAAGCTTCGTGATACGGGACGTGCAGGATCGTCGAACTCGAGCCCAGGGTGCGAATCACCAACTCGGCCAACTCCCGGATCGTCACTTCCTCGGCGCCGCCCACGTTGCAGACTTGCCCGCGCGCGGACGTCGAGTTCTGGAGGCGCACCAACGCCTCGACCGTGTCGGCCACGTAGCAGAAGCAGCGCGTCTGGAGGCCATCGCCGAAGACGCGCAACGGGTCGCCGGCCTTGGCCGCGGCGAGGAACCGCGGCAGGACCATGCCGTAGCGGCCCGTTTGCCTCGGCCCGACGGTGTTGAAGAGCCGGGCGATCACCACGGGCAGGCCCTGCTCGCGCGCATACGCCAGGGCCAGGAATTCATCCATCAGCTTCGAGCACGCGTAACTCCAACGACCCAGGTGCGGCGGCCCGATCACCAGGTCGTCTTGCTCGGAGAACGCCGCGCGCTGGCTGTTTCCGTACACCTCCGAGGTCGAGGCGAGCAGCACCGGCACCCGGTGGCGGCCGGCGGCCTCGAGAATCGCCTCGGTCTCGTCCAGGTTCGTCTGGATGGTGCGGATGGGTGACTTGACCACCAGCTCGACGCCGACCGCCGCCGCCAGGTGATAGACGGCGCTGCTCGCGGCGACCATGCCGTCCAAGGCCGCACACGCCGAGACCTTGGACTCGACAAACCGCAATGAGGGGTTCCCCGCCACGCATGACAGATTCTCCCTGCGTCCCGTCGAGAGATCGTCGATCACCGTCACCGCGGCGCCGTCCGCCAGCAGCCGTTCCACCAGGTGCGAGCCTATGAACCCGGCGCCGCCGGTAACCAGGATGTGCGATGAAGCGGTCATTAGGTCGGCTCAGTTTGGGAACACGGCGGTCGGTCTCATGCAGTCGGTGCCGTCGAGTAGGCCACAAGCCGCCGCCCGGGAACAATGGTCTTTTCGCGGCACAGGAGGTCCGTGGCGGTCGCGCATTCCTTCCGGGCTTGCATCCGCGGCCAGATCGTGGCTTTTCAGCAGGGGTGAAGCGTCATCTCGTGAACTTGCGCAGGCTTGGTTATGCGGTCCTGGTGTGCCACGGCGCCCTCGCCGCCGAACCGGTCGCCGATCCGGACGCCCTGCCGCGCATCCCGCCCGTTGAACCCGCGCGGGCCCTGGCCACATTCGAGGTCAAGCGCGGGTTCCACCTCGAGCTGGTGGCCTCGGAACCCCTGGTGGTGGACCCCATCGCGGCTTCGTTCGACGAGGACGGTCGGCTGTACGTCGTCGAGATGCGCGATTATTCCGAGCGCCGCGACGAGCGCCTCGGCCGCGTGCGCCGCCTGGTGGATACGGACGGCGACGGGCGCTACGATCAGAGCACGGTCTTCGTGGACGGATTGCCCTGGCCCACGGGATTGATCTTCGCGAACGGCGGGGTGTTTGTCGCCGCGACGCCCGACCTGTGGTTCTGCAAGGACACCAACGGCGACGGGGTGGCCGATGTGAAGCAGGTTGTTTTCACCGGCTTCGCCAGTGATTTCGCTCCCTACCAGACGAACAAGCTGAATGTTCAGGCCTTGCTGAACAGCCTGAATTGGGGCCTCGATAATCGCATCCACGGCGCCGCCAGCTTCAGCGGCGGCCACGTGAAGAGCCCGGCGAGCCCGGGCGCCGCCGAGATCGAGTTGCGCGGGCGCGACTTCTCGTTCGATCCCCGCACGTTGCTCCTGCGCACCGAGGCGGGCGGCGGCCAGTACGGCTTGAGCTTCGATGATGCCGGGCGGAAGTTCCTTTGCAGCAACAGCGATCACATCCAGGTGATCATGTACGAGAGCCGTTACGGCGCCCGCAACCCATTCTTCAGCATGCCCGCCCCGCGCGTGAGCATCGCGGTGGACGGGCCGGCGGCGGAAGTGTACCGCCTCAGCCCCGAGGAGCCCTGGCGTGTGCTCCGCACGCGCTGGCGTGTCAACGGCCTTGTGCCCGGACCGATCGAGGGGGGGGGGCGCGCCTCCGGCTATTTCACCTCGGCCACCGGGCTCACCGTCTTCCGCGGGAACGCCTGGCCCGAGGAGTATCGCGGCGACGTGTTCATTGCCGACTGTGGCAGCAACCTGATCCATCGCAAGAAGCTCAGGCCCGACGGCGTCGCCCTGAAGGCCGAACGGCCGGCGGACGAACAGAAGACCGAGTTCGTGCGCTCGCGCGACGTCTGGTTCCGTCCCGTGCAGATGGCCAACGCCCCCGATGGCGCGCTCTACATCCTCGACATGTACCGCGAAGTCATCGAGCACCCGTGGTCGCTGCCCCAGTCGATCAAGAAACACCTGGACCTCAACAGCGGCAACGACCGTGGACGCATCTACCGGCTTGTGCCCGATGGCTTTCACCAACCCAAATTGCCTCACTTGAGCACGGCCACCACGCGTGAGTTGGTCGCGACTCTCGAGCATCCCAACGGCTGGCACCGCGACACCGCGGCGCGCCTGATCTTCGAGCGCCAGAACCAGGCTGCCGCGCCGTTGCTCGAGGAACTGCTCCGTGCGTCGGCCTCGCCCCTCGCCCGGATGCACGCGCTGCACGCCCTGGCGGGTTTGGGGGCCCTGGCCGAGGGGCACCTGCTGCGGGGCCTTGCGGATGGCGATGGCCTCGTGCGCCGTCACACGGTCCGCCTCGCCGAAGAAGCCGGACCCGACGGCAAGCCGTCCGCCGCGCTCGCCGCCAAGCTGGTCTCGCTGGCGGGGGATCCCGACCCGCTCCTGCGCTACCAACTCGCCTTCACCTTGGGCTCGCTTGCCCCAGCGCAGAAGGTGTCCGCGCTGACGGCCATCATGCGCCGCGATCACGACGATCCCTGGGTGCGCGCCGCCGTGCTCGACTCTCTGGCCGAAGGGGCGGGGGACATGTTCCTGGCGCTGGCGGCGGAAAGCGCCTTGCAAACCACGCAGGGCGGCCAGGCGCTGCTCCGCGAGTTGGTCGGTGTGATTGCCGCTCACAATCAACCGGCTGAGCTCGAGCGCGTGCTGGCGTTGTTGACCCAGACACCGAATGCCGAGGCCGCGTTTGGCCTGGCCAACGCATTCATGGACGGCCTCGCGCGAGCCAGCGGTTCGCTCGCCAAGGCCGATCCCCAGGGGCGCCTGCAACCGTTGTTCCGCCGGGCCGCCAGCGTTGCGCGCGAGGCATCACAACCCGAGGCGGTCCGCGCGCAGGCCGTTCAACTCCTCGGTGGTGGGCCGGCGGATCAGGGGATCGCCTTCTTTGTCGGCTTGGTCGATACGGAGGCTCCGCCGGCGGTGCATCTCGCCGCCCTCAACGCCCTGGCCCGGTCAGCGGACGCCTCGGTTGCGGGGGAACTGCTCCGCCGTTGGGACCGGTTTACGCCGCGGTTGCGCGACGCCGCCCTCCTTGCCTTGCTCAAGCGCCCCGAGCGCGTGAAGGCTCTGCTCGAGGCGATCACGGACGGACCGGTTCGCGCCACCGATCTGAGCGCGCCACAACGCGAGTTCCTGCGTAAACACCCCGATGCCGGCCTCCGCCGGCGCGCCCTCGAGGTGCTGGGCGAGAGTGGGCGGGGCCACCGCCAGGAGGTCGTGGATCGCTTTCTGCCCGTGCTGCAACTCGCCGGCAACGCCGCCCGCGGCCAGCGCACTTTCACCGAACGCTGCGCCTCCTGCCACCGTCTCGGTGGCCAGGGTTTTGTGCTCGGGCCGGACCTGGCGACGGTGAAAAACTCGGGCAAAGAAAAGATGCTCACCAGCATCCTCGATCCCAACCGCGAGGTCGCCCCGAACTACCTGAACTACGTGGTCGAGACCAAAGCCGGCGACAGCCTCATCGGGCTGATCGTGAGCGAGTCCGCCGCGAGCGTCACGGTACGTCGCGCTTATGGGGAAGAGAGCGTGGTGCCGCGCAACACCATCGCCAGGCTCGAGAGCCAGGGCCTTTCGCCCATGCCCGAGGAGATCGAGGCGGGGCTCACGCCCCAGGATTTGGCCGATCTGCTCGAGTTCGTGGTCTCCGCCGACGCGGCAAAATGACGCCGATCGCATCCCGGGCCTCCGCACTGCGCCGAACGCAACGGTTGCCCGTACCAGGGACGGAAGGGTTTCCGATTCGGTCGAGTCAGCACGGTCGAATTCGGCACTTGCGTTTCCGCACCGGGGCTGGTTAGGTTCCCGCACACCTGTAGCGGGTGTGGTTCAATGGTAGAACGTGGGCTTCCCAAGCCCGAAACGAGGGTTCGATTCCCTTCACCCGCTCCA